>PVML01017147.1_pt1 | contig 167366 bp, 146 predicted proteins | sample 1853371 | NCBI WGS metagenome assembly PVML01 (sample SAMN08533508, study PRJNA380276) | Human gut metagenome, whole genome shotgun sequencing project. | isolation source: participant 1, chromium library | host: Homo sapiens | collected 2017 | reverse complement strand
GAGGACGGGGCGGCTCATTTCCTGGAGGAATGGGTGCTGTAAAATAAAACAGAGAACAAAAAATGGACGCGCCGGCTGACGCGTCCGTTTGCTTTGTAAACTTGTGATCCACTGCCTGCTGACGCAGGCGGTTGTCAGAGTATTCCTGTAGACTGTAAAAACAGTACAAACATCATAACCGGGATCACATAGCGGATCATGACACGGTACAGCTTTTTACGGCGGAAAGTATCTCCGGTGCTTTCCATTTCTTCGATCACATAGTCCGGTGTTTTGATCCAGCCGATCAGAAAGGCAGAGAGTAGTGCGATAAACGGCATCATAACGCTGTTGCTGATATAGTCCATGATGTCTAATAACTGTCCCACAGAGCCGTTTGGCAGTTTTACTTCAATATAGAAGATACTGTAGCCAAGGGCAATAACAGCAGAGGCAGCCAGATAGATCACGGTCAGCACAAGGACTGTTTTCTTGCGGCCTGTGTGGAAGATCTCCATGCAGTTGGCAGTGATAGATTCCAGCACAGAGATACAGGACGTAAGAGTAGCGAAAATAGTTGTTACAAAGAACAAAAGACCAACAAAGGTACCTGCTTTTCCCATGGCGGCAAATACCTTAGGAAGGGAAATGAACATTAAACTTGGACCTGCGCTCATTCCGTCAGTGCCGGAGAAAACAAAAACTGCCGGGATGATCATGGCACCTGCTAAAAGAGCAACGCCTGTGTCGAAGATCTCAATCTGATTAACAGCTTTATTTAAGTTGACTTCTGGTTTCACATAAGAGCCGTAGGTGATCATGATACCCATGGAAACACTTAAGGAAAAGAACAGCTGGCTCATGGCATCAAGTAAGATCTGAAGGAAGCGGCTAAAGGTCAGTCCCTCAAAATGAGGGGTTATATAATAAAGAAGGCCGTCCATACCGGTACGCATCTGTCCGCTTTCGTCTACATGGTGCAGTGTCAGGGAATAGCCTGCGATCACAACCACCAGAACCAGAAGGATGGGCATCATGCAACGGGAAACACGCTCAATACCACCTTCCACACCATTGTATACAATAAATGCTGTTACACCCATGAATAAAAGGGCAAACAGGACTGGTGATACAGGTGAAGTGATAAATGAGGTAAAATAATTGTCCTGGGCTGCAGCGGCAGTCTGTCCGGTGAGATAGACAACAGCGTATTTTGTGACCCAGCCGCCGATAACAGCATAGTAGGTCATGATCAGTACCGGTACAAGAAAGGTTAAAACTCCTAAAAATTTCCATTTAGGCGACATCTGGGTATAAGCACCGATGGCGCTTTCTTTTGTTCTGCGGCCAATGGCAATGTCAGATGCCAGCAGTGTGAATCCAAATGTTAAAACCAGTGCCAGATAAATGACTAAGAACAGTCCTCCGCCGTCCTTTGCAGCCAGATACGGAAAACGCCACAGGTTTCCCACGCCTACGGCACTACCGGCAGCAGCTAAAACAAAACCTAACTGTCCGGAAAAACTACTTTTTTTCTTATTCATGAAAAAGAATCCCCCTAAAATTATCTATAGCTGAACTTGCTTGTCATACCAGAATAGCACATGTTATAATATCAGTAAAACAAATGTTTTTATGATTATATATAATTTTTAGTAATGTGTATGATGCCAGGTCGTGGGGAACAATCTGGTATCATATGGGGTGGTGGAATTTATGAAAGAACAGAAAGACAAATACGAGATTTTTCTGAAAGTGTGCGAGACCGGCAGCTTTTCTGGGGCAGCAGAGGCATTAAATTACACACAGTCCGGTATCAGCCAGATGATGGCGGGACTGGAGGAAGAACTGGGGATACGGTTATTTGCCAGAGTCAAAAAGGGGGTCATACTTACAGACAACGGAGCCAGACTGATCCCTTATATCCAGGAAATGGTAAACCAGAAGGCAAAGCTGCGCCAGGCGGCCTTTAATATTAATCATAAGATCGAAGGAAAGCTGCGGGTAGGAAGCTTTTCCAGTATTACAGCACTGTGGATGCCGGGAGTGATCCATTTCTTCAAAGAACATTATCCAAAGGTGCAGGTGGAGATCTTTGACGGCAATTACGATGAGATCCGTGACTGGATCATCCATGGACAGGTGGACTGTGGTTTCCTGTCATCTATTGTGGCAGACGACCTGAAATTTTATCCACTGATGGATGATCCACTGTGTGCAGTGATGCCTAAAGGACATCCACTTACAGAAAAAGAACGGGTTACGCTGCCGGAACTGTTTGCGTATCCATTGATCATAGAAACACCTGGTTGTGACAACGATATCCAGCATTTATTAGCAAAATGTCCCGTAAAGCCGAAGATCACCTACAGCTTCCGGGACGATACACTGATCATGGCCTTTGTAAAAAGCGGATTAGGCGTTACCATTTCCCAGGAAATGGTACTAAAAGCCTTTGCCAGAGACGATGTAGAATCCAAACCCTTAGAGCCAGCTTCACACCGGACGCTGGGACTGGCATTTTCAAAGACAGCCAATTCTGTGGTGTCGGGGATAATGTTGGAGTATTTAAAAGAGATGCTGTTGAAATAAAACATGTGTAATGGTGAGTGCTGTAAAATGTAAAAGAGGAGGTGTTTATGCGGCTATTCTCAGATAAGAAATGAAGCCCTTGCATATGCATTTTCCTATATGAACCTGATCGAACATTGGGGAAGCGGCATCCCGCGTATTATTGAAAAAGTAAAAGCTGCGGGAACCGGAATTTATTGGTGGTGAAGTGGACTTGCGGATCAATATTTATCGGGGACAGGTGGAAAGTGCCGAAAACAGTAAAAAGTGCCGGAAAATGGTTGAGCGGGGCTGGTTGGAAAAGAAAGGAAATTCAAAAAATACTGTTTATATAAAATGCAGTACAGAAAATGAAGAAGTTTCCAATGACAAATTTTATTCAGAAAAGAATATAAAACATTTGAAAAAGGGGATGAAAGCTCTGGATTTAGGAAAAGGAGTCGAGCATGAACTTATAGAAGAAGAGGACGAGTAGAATAGGGATAAAAGGCGAGATGTGATAACCTGCATTTCGTCTTTTTTATTTGCAGGCTTTTTTGTTGAAAATGTGCACTTGCATGTATAGCCACTATACCTGATACACTGGTCCTATCAGTAAAAATGTACTTTGGGGAATAAAAAGTACAAAAGTACATCAAGGAGGGCAAATCATGAATGAAGAAAAAGGTCAAAAAACAAATGGAGCAGCAGCTTCCGAGAAAAGCATGGGCGGATGGGCGTTTTATCCGTTTCTGATCCTGATCGGTATTGTAGTGGCACGTATTATCTACAATATGATAATCGGTGTTCCACAGCAGGGAAACAGCTTTCCAATCACAGCAGTTACCATGGTAGCAGCAGCCTGTAGCTTATATATCGGCCACGGTAAGGTTATGGACCGTGTGGATGCGTTCAGCAAGGGGGCCGGCGATCCTACAGCAATGATGATGATCGTCATTATGCTGTTATCAGGAATTTTTACAGCAGTTGGTTCTGAAATGGGCGGTGTGGAGTCCTTAACCAATTTCCTGCTTCATCTGATTCCGAAGCATATGATCTATGCAGGTATCTTATTTGTAACAGCTATGATCTCACTTGCTATCGGCAGTTCCGTTGGATCTGTAACAGCAGTAGCTCCTATTGCAGCCGGACTTGCTGCTCAGGCCGGACTGAACCTGCCATTAGCAATATCTGCAGTATTAGGAGGCGCAAGCCTTGGTGATAACCTGTCTTTCGTTTCTGATACTACTATCGCCGCAACACGTACACAGGGCGTTGATATGCGCGACAAGTTTAAATTTAATGTAATGCTGGTTATTCCTGCATTCATTGCATCTGTTGTGATCTACAGCCTTTTAGGTATGTCAGCGGGAAGCGGCAGTATGGAGATCGGCGGATACAATTTTGTTAAAATGCTTCCATATATTTATATCATTGTTGCAGCAATTGCAGGAATGAATATGATGGTAGTTCTGACCACAGGTATTATCTTATCTGCGGGAATCGGTTTTGCATTTGGTGATATGACTATCATTACTTTTATGGATGCTGTGGGAAAAGGTATGACGAAGATGACCAATACCATTTTTACAGCGATCCTGGTAAAAGGTATCATGGGTGTTGTTGATCATAATGGTGGTATTGAGTGGCTGATCAATAAGTTGACTAAGAATGTAAGAAGTGCAAAGGGCGCCCAGTTCAGCGTTGCAGCATTAACTTTCTGTCTTGGTGCCCTGATCCGTTCTACCAGTGCTATCGTTGTTGCAGGACCTCTGGCGAAGGAAATCTGTGAGCCGTTTGATGTAGACCCACGTCGTACAGCAAGTATCCTGGATATTTTTGCAACGGCACAGAACGGGTTCGTTTTCTGGGCTGGTCTGACCGTTGACTGTGCATCTTTAGTAGATGGGATCAACCCAACTGACCTGGTATTCTTTGCCATCTATCCAGCCTGCATTGTGATCATGGCACTGCTGTCTATTAAGTTTAACTTATTTGCAGGAAAAACCAAAGCTGTAAAAACAGCAGCCTGACAGGGAGAGAAGATAATTATGAAATACAATTTTGACGAGATCATTGACAGAAGAGGAACTGGTTCCGTACGCTGGGATATGGCGAGAAAGAAATATAATGAGCCGGATCTGATCCCACTTACTACGGCAGATATGGACTTCAGAGCTGCAAAACCAGTGTGCGATGTCATCCGTGATGCAGCTGATTTTGGAATTTTCGGTTATACACAGCCAAGGGATTCTTACTATGAAGCAGTACAGCAGCGATTAAAAGAAAAATGGCACTGGGATGTAAAACGTGAATGGATCACTTACAGTGCAGGTATCGTAGGTGCTATTGCATTTTGCGTACAGGGAATGACGGAACCAGGCGATGCCATTGCAATTATGACACCGGTGTATCACCCATTTGCCCATATTATAGAGGATAACGGGCGCAAACCGGTACATACATGCCTGATCCAGGAAGATGAAAAACAACCTCAGATTGATTTTGCAGATCTGGAAAAAGTGATTGCAGAAAATAAAGTTAAAATGCTAATCTTCTGCAATCCGCACAATCCTATCGGCAGAGTATGGAAGAAGGAAGAAATCGATCAGATCTGTCGTTTATGTGTGAAATATGGGGTGATCCTGATCTCAGATGAGATCCACAGTGATTTTGTATTTTCCGGTTATCAGTTCTGCTCAGTAGGCCCGTCTATGGAAGAAGCAGCGGGACTGGAACAGCTGGTTGTGTGCACTGCAGCCAGCAAGTCCTTTAATATTGCAGGACTGCAGTGCTCTGGTATTATTATCCCAGGTGAAGCCTTACGGGCAAAATACCGTAAAATGCTGATGAACCAGCATTTTATGGAAATGAACCTGATCGGACCGCTGGCAACAGAAGCCGGATATCGTTATGGCGGTGAATGGCTGGAACAGGTTTGTGCTTATCTGGAAGAAACCAGAGATTTTATTGCAGATTATTTAAAGAAAAACGCCCCTCAGATAAAACCGGTAATACCGGAAGCTACCTATATGATGTGGCTGGACTGCCGGGAACTTGGAATGTCAGAGAAACAGCTGGAAGAGTTTCTGGTCCATGATGCCAGGGTTGCTTTAAACATGGGAAGTACCTTTGGAGAAGGCGGAGAAGGCTTTGTAAGGATCAACTTTGGATCGCCAAAGGCTGTTATCAAAGAAGCCTTAGACAGGATCTGTCATGCTTTAGAAAAGAAGAAGAATTAAAGAAAAGCCCCTTATATCTTGCAGAAAAAATGTTTTTAGGCTAAGCTGATAACTATGAAAAAACAGAGCGGGATATGAGGTGATAATATGGAATTTTCAATCAGTAAAATGGCACAGCTTCATGGGATAACAAGACAGACATTGATCTACTATGACAAAATTGGTCTTTTACATCCGGCGCGTGTAGATGACCGTGGATGTCGCTTTTACAGCAGTGAACAGATGCCCTTTCTCAGAGAAATCTGTTTTTTGAAAAATATGAACATTCCCCTGAAAATGGTCGAGGAAAGTATTAAAGGGCGTAATACGGATACAGTAATACGATTGCTGCAGAATCAGATTGAACAGCTGGAAATGCAGCAGATGGAGCTGGAGCGTATGAAGAAAACGCTTCAGGGACGATTGTCACTGTATCAGAGGGCAGATGGAAATGAAAATGTACGGGAAAAGATCTATGTAGAGCATATACCCAAAAGACGGGCGCTTCTGATAAAATGGCCGGACCGGGAAATGGATGCAACACTACTTCATATGTGTTATGTTGAGGCAGATGAATGTCTGAAAAATATGGATCTTTCTGGAATAGGAGAATTTGGAGCGCTTTTGCGGAGAGAATCACTGAAAGCAGAGGATCCTTTAAAAGAAGCCGGAAGTTTATTTTTTCTACCGCTGGATGCGCCTGAAACAGAGGGAGAGATAGAAATCCCGGAAGGGGATTATGTCTGTATGCTTAGCTGTGGAATGCCCTATCGACTAGCAGCCGCTTATCAGCTCTGGAGTGCATGCAGAGAACAGAAACTAAAAACAGAAGGTGATCTGATCAATGTCTGTCTTCTTGATGGAACATTTCACAGCGATAAGATGAAGGAAGATCTATGCCAGCTTCAGCTGAAGATCCGTGAAAGTACAGAAAAATTTCAAGAGAACATTGAATAGCTGTGACTGATAACGTGCCGTTTTCTTCTTTGAAATAGAAAGAGGAAAGCGGCTTTTTTGCTTAAGAATGTTTTAATGTACTCTATTTAAAGAACAGGAGAAAAGAAATATGCGTTATGGAATCGTGGGGTTCGGCTGCGCCGGGTATCAGGCGGCAAAAGAAATACGCAGCCTTGATCCCAAGGGAAATATCAAAGTATTTAGTGAACATGGTGAAGCACCGTATAATCCTATGCTGACAACTTATTATGTATCAGGAAAGCTGAAAAGAAGCGGAGCATTCCCATTTGGGGACTTGGAAAAGACCCAAAAGGAACTGCAGCTGGAAATAGAAAGCCAGACGCGGGTAAAACATGTGTGCGGCGAAACGAAAACTATTATTTTAGAAAATGGAAAAGAAGAAACCTTTGACCGTATACTCATTGCCACAGGCGCAAGAGCCTGGGCGCCGCCGATCACGGGCTTAGATCCTAAAAAGGCATTTTTTATGCGTACCATGGAAGATGCAGATCATTTGAAAGCGCGGATCGAAAGTTCATGTCCACGAAAAGCCATTGTAGTTGGTGCCTCTATGGTTGGTATCAAAGTAGTGGAACTTCTCAGGACCAAAGGAACGAAAGTTCTGTTAGCAGATCTTGCACCGCGGATCTTTCCTCTGGCAGCCTATGACGCAGTATCCCATGAAATTGAACAACGGGTAAAAGATCAGGGAGTAGAACTTGCTTTTGGATGCAGTATTGGTTCGGTAGAAGAGAAAGAAAATGGTTTTGACTGTACTTTAACAGATTCACGCCATTATGAGGCTGATCTTATTGTTTTATGTATTGGAACAAGGGCAAATACAGGCGTTGTGGATCCACAGGAGATCCAGGTGGACCGTGGGATCCTTGTAAATGAAGAAATGGAAACAAGCTGTCCAGGTATTTATGCAGCAGGAGACTGCAGCCAGGGGAGGGAAATGCAGACCGGCAAGCAGATGATCATCGGTCTGTGGGCTAATGCAGGCCATCAGGGCGCAACTGCAGGTCATAACATGGCCGGAGACAGTGGAAGCTATGATGGAAACATCCTTCATAATATCACCCATTTTATGGGAATGGACTTTGTGGGACTGGGAGACTGCCGCAGGACTGGTAAGATCTTAACACATGGAGCTTTAGATTCAGGAGAACTTTACATAGAGGCAGTGATAGATCAGGGAGAACTGGCAGGTGTAAATATCCTGGATAATTACAGGATCAGTGGTCTGGTGAAGAATTATTTCTATGAACTTCTCACAAAAGAAAAACAAACAGGCCATATCAGCAGTTTACAGCGTGGTCTGCTTGTAAAAGAAGGGATCCGCCCTTCGTTCTTACACAGACTGGAAAGAGAACTTGCCATTAAAACTGGAAAGGAGAACGCATAATGGATGATATCAATGCACAGATCCGTGCCAAAATACCGGGAGCGGATACGGGAATAGAGATCCGGCATACACTTTGTGATATCTGTACACCGCAGATGCATTGTGGGCTGGATGTATATGTAAAAGACGGAAAGGTATTAAAGGTAGAAGGAACGCCGGACCATCCGGTGAATCATGGATTCCTCTGTACAAAGGGTGTAAATAACAGGCAGTATCTGTATCGGAAAGACCGGATCCTTACCCCTTTGCGCCGTGTAGGAAAAAGAGGGGAAAAACAGTTTGTGCCTATCAGCTGGGAGGAAGCCATTGAAGAGATCTCAGAAAAGCTGCTTGGATACCGTGATCAGTACGGCGTTGACAGTGTTGCATTCTTTTCCGGTTATGGAAAATGGTACCGGCCTATGTACAGGAGATTTGCCCATGTATTTGGTACTCAGAATTACGGAACAGAGTCCAGCTGCTGCTTTACATCAGGATTAATGGCCTGGCAGGTGGCAACGGGAATGCATGTACGGGCAGATATGGGAGCAAGTGATCTGTTTTTAGGATGGGGAATGAATGGATATTATTCCAGATACCGTATGCCTGATGGTGTGGAAAAACGGCGCAAACAGGGAATGAAGGTGATCATTGTAGATCCGCGGATCACACCAGCATCCCGCAGACTGGCAGATCTGCATTTACGTCCGAAACAGGGAACGGATGGAGCCCTTGCTCTGTCAATCGCTCATGAACTGATCGCAAATGATTGGGTGGATCATGAATTCATTAATAAATATGTATATGGCTACGAAGAATACAGCAATTATGTGAAAGAATATACTCCGGAAAAAGGAGAAGAACTTACAGGTGTACCTGCAGAACAGATCCGTCAGGCGGCCAAAATGATCCATGAAAGCAGCTCCATGAGTATATGTGAAAGTTCGGCGCCTGTAGGACATCACAGAAATGGACTGCAAAGCTACCGGGCCATTATGGCGCTTTTAGCAATCACAGGAAATTATGATAAAAAGGGTGGTCAGCTTCCTGCGTACCATACTTACATGGAACTTTTCTGTGGATTTGAGACCCTTGAAGAAGCGTTTATGAATGGATGTTTTCCAGAAAATGGTAAAAAGGCAGTAGGAGCAGAACGTTTCCCACTGTGGTACGAACTGCGCAAAGAGATGCAGGTAAATGATCTGGCATGCAACATTTTATCAGACAAAGAAGACCGGGTACGTGCGGTGTTTGCGCTGGGAATGAATATGCGTATGTTTGCGGGAGATGAGCGGACAAAAAAGGCTCTGGAAAAACTGGATTTTTTTGTAGATGTAGATCTTTTTATGACAGATACAGCCGGTTATGCAGATATTGTGCTTCCTGCATGTACTTCTATGGAACGGGGAGAGTTTAAATGCTATCCGGGGGGTTATGCATGGTATACAAAGCCAGTAGTCGAACCATTAGGTGAAGCAAAGTCAGATGCGGAAATACTGACTCTGTTGGCCAGAAAGATGGATCTGCCTGACGATCTGTTAAAACAGGGCTATAAAGATTGTATCCGGTGGATCATCCGGAATCTTCCGGTCACAGTAGAGCAGCTAGAGCAGAGTCCAACGCCGGTGAAAATTCCAAATCTTAAGCCATATGTGCCTGGAAGCTGGCTAAAAAAGGGACTTCCTACTCCGAGCGGAAAATTTGAACTGGATTCTGTTTTAATCAAGGATCATCCAGAGTGGAAATTAGACAGTCTGCCAACTTATCAGCCGCCTTTAAATCCGGATCCTGTGAAATGGCCCTATGCATTGTGTGCCGGAGTCAGGATCCCAAATGCCATCCATTCGAGGCTTCACGACCAGCCATGGGCGCGGACATTAAGGCCAAGACCTCAGGCAGAGATCAGTCTGGAAGATGCTGAAAAATTGGGAGTAGAAGAAGGCGACCTGATCGATGTTGAAACACCGAACGGATGTCTCTGCATGGAAGTATCACCTACAGGAACTGCTCCTGAGGGAGCGGTATATCTGTTTCAGGGATATCGGGAAGCAGACGCCAATTCATTATTAGATCCGGATAATCTGGATCCATACAGCGGATTCCCGGCTTACAGAAGCTCGTATTGCAGGATCAGGAGGCATGAAAATGAAAAAGATTGATTTAGACATGGAACGATGCTGTGCCTGCGGTGCCTGTGCCATTGCATGCATGGATCAGAATAATATTGAACCGGAGGAGGGCATGCGGCCATTCAGAACCGTATTCAGAGATGACTGGGAAGAGGATGGAAAAGCGCAGTATTTTTCCATTGCCTGTATGCACTGTGATAATGCTCCCTGCGTTCTGGCTTGTCCTGTTGGCTGTATTTACAAAGATGCCCAGACGGGATATACATTGTTTGATAATACAAATTGTATAGGCTGCCACAGCTGCGCAATGGCATGTCCTTTTGGAGCCCCGGCATTTGGAAAAGACGGAAAAATGCACAAATGCAATGGTTGTATTGAACGTGTCCATGCAGGTCTGGAGCCGGCATGTGTCCGTGCCTGTGCATTTGGCGCGCTGCAGGTGGTAGAAGAAGGGGAAATAGATGAAAAAGCTTCCCTTCAGAGTATGTGCAAAAAACTGGCAGCCGTACAGCGGTAAAAGTATAATATAGTATTATATAGTATTGCAAGGATATGGAGGAAAAAGATGCCAATAGGAGTAATCGTAAATGCACTTTCTGTTGTAGTGGGAAGTGTTTTTGGAACTGGAGTAGGAAAGAAGCTTTCGGAAGATTTTAAAACAAAGCTGAACATGATCTTATCATGCTGTTCTTTTGCAATGGGTATCAGCAGTATATGCCTGATGAAAAACATGCCTCCGGTTATCTTCTCGATCATAGTGGGAACATCCATTGGTCTGGCAATCCATTTGGGTGACTGGATCCAGAAAGGTGCCATTCAGATGAACCGTGTGATCATGAAGCTGTTTGGCCGTGGAGATGGTGCAGAGGTAGACAAAGAATTTACAGCAGCCATGATAACCGTTATCGTATTGTTTTGCGCCAGCGGAACCGGGATCTACGGCTCCATCGTTGCAGGAATGGAAGGAGACCACAGCATCCTGTTAGCAAAGTCCGTGCTTGATCTTCCTACGGCAATGATCTTCTCCTGCAGTATGGGGATTATCGTAGCGTTTATTGCGATCCCCCAGTGCCTGATCTTCCTGCTGCTGTTTTTCCTTGCCGGTATCATTTTTCCTCTTACCACACCGGAAATGATAGGTGATTTTAAGGCCTGCGGAGGTGTTTTACTGATCGCAACAGGCTTCCGCATGGCGAAATTAAAAGATTATCCCATTGCGGATATGATACCGTCTATGATCCTGGTAATGCCGATGAGCTGGCTGTGGGTTAATTATCTGCTGCCGTTGGTGAGCTAAACGATAAAGATCAGAAAACACTGATTCAGTCAGATATAATTTGGGGCTTTTTATGAGTATAGCGGCTATGTATTAATGGGAGGGGAAAATAAGTTGCATGCATGAAAAAACTGTGATAATCTACTGATATAGGATTCCTCTGTAGTATGGAGGAAAAATGAGCAAAAAAACATTGGAAGAATTGGTATTTCATGACGATTTTATGTTTGCAGCTGTTATGATGGATGCAGAAAACTGCAGATGTTTTCTGGAACGTGTGTTGGAAATTAAGATTGAAAAAGTAGAGATCAGTACAGAACATGGTTTCTTCTTTAATCCGGAATGCAAAAGCATCCGGATGGATGTATTTGCAAAAGATGAAAACAGAACACATTATGATATTGAGATGCAGTTGGTAAAAAAAGACAATCTGGAAAGGCGGAGCCGATATTATCACAGTCAGATGGATGTAGAAATGCTGGAAAAAGGGAAAAATTACGGAGAACTTGCAGATGCATTTGTAATTTTTATTTGTAATTTTGATCCTCTTGACCAGAAAAAATGCCGCTATACTATCCGCAGATATTGTGAAGAAACGGGAAATGTATTTTGCGATGGTGATTGTACAGTTTTTCTGAATACAAACGGAGAAAATCGGGAAGAAGTACCAAAAGAACTGGCAGCATTGCTTGATTTTGTTAAGGCTGATCTGGCGGGAAGTGAAGCTGACTATGGAGATGAACTGGTTAAACAGCTTCAGGATTCTATGCGTCGGATAAAAAGAAGCCGAAAGATGGGAGAACGCTATATGATGTTTGAACAGTATATGAAAGAGTATGTTCAGGAACATGCAGATGAAATCCGAGAAGAGGCAAGAGAAGAAGGGCTGGCGGAAGGTCGAGCGGAAGGTCGAGCGGAAGGTCGAGCAGAAGGTCGAGCAGAAGGTCGAGCAGAAGGCCGGGAAGAAACGATAGTCAAATTGAATAGACTGTATTCCTGTCTTCTGGCATCGGACAGAGCGTCTGACTTGCAGCGAGCCCTAAAGGAACCGGAATATCTGGAAAAGTTATTACAGGAATTTGGATTCTGAAGCAACTATTATAAATTTCGTAAATAGTGATAAAAGTCCGGCTCATATTCTTATGAGCCGTTTTGCCTAAAAAGCAAAGTCTATTTGTATAAAGTATCTTATAATCAAAGTCAATTCGACTGAAATTCAAAAAGGTACAGGGGAATCCTATATTAAAAAATCTTTTACAGTATCAAAAGCGGATTATAATATCCTTTAATGTAAAACATTGATGAGGCGCACATCGCCATGTTCAACTACAAAAATAAAAAGAAAAATATTGGATATAAGAAATTTGATAGCGCTATTATAACAGCGGGCGGTGGAATTTACTTTTGAAATTTTCACCCATTATATTGTGTATTATGTACTATGTACCCAATATTCAAATTATGCTATACTAAAAAGAGAGAAATTTTAATAATTTGTTGTTTAGGGCATTGAAGAAAAACTAGAACGGGAGGTGTAAGCAATGCCGGTTATATGTACATTTAGAGGGATAAAGATTTATATTAACTATAGCGATCATATGCCGCCGCATTTTCATGCATATTATGGCGAATATGAATGTTGCATTGATATAAACGAAATTGAAATGATTAACGGCAATATGCCAAATAAACAACTTAAAATGCTTATGGGGTGGGCTGCGCTCCACCAGGAAGAGTTAAAAGAAAATTGGTATCTTGCTCGGCAGAAAGAAACACTGTTTCCGATTGATCCGCTCAGATGAGGGGGATGTTATGGACGAACAAATAAAAAAATACTTTGAAAATCCGCGTAAAATAAAGAGAGTCAAGCCGGTTGAAGATTATACACTATTAATTACGTTTGATAATGGAGAAACAAAGAAATATAATATGATCAACGAATTAACCGGTGTGTTTTCCGTATTGAAAAATAAGGAAAAATTCAATCAGGTATTTATAAATGATGTTGGGAATGTTGCGTGGAATATTGATAGTAACGTTGACAGCTCTATTCACTGGGATAATGAAATAGATTTATGCAAAGATATGCTTTACATGGACAGCGTACCAGTGTAAAGGCAGAAAGGCGGGGATTTTCCCCGCTTTTTATATGAGATGATATAAAAGAAGCGGCAAAATTTATGTCTGGAAATAATGAAAAAGATGGTGTGGCACGATTTTTTGAAGAGTAAGTATGGTAAAAGCTTACTCTGAACGCACTTCTTTTACTAATTCTGTAACAGCGTCATCAGAGACTAGCCCGGTGCGATCTGCTTCGCCAGACATGTGAGCTTGCAGTATCTCCATTGCATAAATGGCAGAATTGATGAGGCGCACGTTGCCACGTTCAACTACAAAGGTAATGTGGTCACCGCTGGAAATTCCAAGGATTTCTCGAACATCTTTTGGAATCGTAACTTGTCCTTTGGCCATTACTTTTGCACTATCAATGAAAGTATCTGTTGCCATAAAAATATACCTCCTGTAATAAAAAAAATAGCAAGATAAAATAGAAAGAAATCATAAAAATAAAAAGAAAAATATTGGAATATAAGCTTTTGATATAAGCGATTTTGCGATATAATAAAAATAGTTCGAAAATTAATGCAAAGAAGATAAAAATAAATATAAAAAGGCGCGCGAGGAAAGTTAATGTTAGCAAGATTGGAAATGAAATTAGAAAAAGCAGGCAAGATATCTTACCAGATGTCTTCTCTATTTCATGGAGCACTGATGGAATTACTTCCCAAGGAATATGGAGAAAAACTTCATTTATCAAGGCTGCATCCATATACGCAGCATCTGGAAATAAGAGACGGGGAATGGTATTAGATCGTAACTGCATTAAATGATGAGGCGGCAGAAAAAATCATAGAAAATGCTTTGATGTCTTTAAAAGAAATTACGATCAAGAGACATCAACTGCATTTAAAAATATTGGATAAAGTATACCAGGAACTATCTGATCGGGAATTGGCATTTTCCTTTTATCAACAACAAGCCAGTTCATTTATATCTATCCACTTTATAACGCCAACTGCATTTAAGCAAAATGGAAAATACCTGAATTATCCAGAAATTCGGTGCATATATGCAAATTTAGGAGTAAAGCGCGAATACTGGGATTCGTATGATGAAATGAACCGTATCATCATACATCAGATAAATGGTGCATCACAGTAGAAGGATACCGCGAAAAACTTGCCCAATACCTCTAAACTTGCTATAATTTTTATAATAGGAATTAACGGAAGAAACGAAAAAAATAGCAAATTAAGGAGACGCCGTGCGTACTTTAAAGAAATCCATACGAAGTTATATGTATAAGGTCACATTCGCATTAGTGAGTGTGATCTTAGTTAGCGTGCTTGTTTTGAGTATTGCAAATGAGCAGAGCCGGGCCCGGGAAACGGCTGATAAGATATTTCAGCAGATGGACAAGATACTGGAAGAAAACGGAAAGGAAATGGAACGCCTGCGGAAAGAATATTCACAGAAATGTCTTCATGATGCAGAGACCATTGCCTATATACTGGAGAAGAATCCGAAAGCCAGGTATGACCGGGATGAATTGCGCAAGATCGCGAAATTCATAGAAGTAGATGAGATCCATATTATTGATGAACGGGGAGAGATCGTTTCCGGAACTCACCCCGTTATTATGGCTATAACTTTGATTCCGGGGAGCAGATGCGCTTTTTCAAGCCTATGTTGAATGATAAGGGCATGAAAATGGTGCAGGGGATTAAGCCTAATACTGCGGAAAATAAATTAATGCAGTATTCTGCAGTGTGGAACAGCACTGGTGAATTTATTGTAGAAGTAGGATTTGAGCCAGTTAATGTATCAAAGGTAATCGCCAAAAATGAACTTCCCTATATCTTTTCTCAGCTTTGCGTCAATCCAGATAAATGAGAAAATGGATGTCCACAGCAGCAAAAAATTTTATGAGTTAAGCCGTTATATCAATGAAATGCTCCACAGCCTTTTGGTCAATGACAAGAAAATGGCCTATGTGCTGGGAAAAACAGATATGCGTATCGGCGTATATGAATACAATTAGCAGATGAAAAGATGTATGGAGATAAGAGAATGCGTAAAAACATGGCAAAAAAGGCTTAAAGGAGTGAAAAATCTATGCTGACATCAGAGCAGAAAAATAAAATAAATGAGATCGTTCAGGAATTTAAGGAAGCGGCGGATTTTTACCGTATGGAGTATTCCGAAGATCTTATGGGGATGTTCCGGGATTTTGGGTGTATGCTGCTTGAAGAATGCGCGATGGAGAAGGCAGAAGACCCAATGATGAAAAGACTTTTGGGGTATCGTCAGTTATTGAGAGGTACGGTGAATCGTCAGCTTATGGCAGTATCGGCTGAATTGTCCCGCTGGTGGAATGATCCGTTTTCCGGGGAAATGTTTCAGGCGGCCCTTTCACAGATCTTTCATTTCTGTCTGTTCAGCAAAGGCGGCAAAAACCGTTATCTTCTTCCGGCAGAGACAGCGGGTCCTCTTCTTCATCTGATCACAATTCCGGAAGGGCTTATGGGACCTGGCGATGGTGCAGTGGTTTTGGATACCCAGTGCGGCGCAGGAAGCCTGCTGATGGCTGTTTCCAGATATTTAAAGGATCCAAAGCTTATTGGCTGTGAAAAGGATGAAGAATTGTGGGCTGCAGGCTTCATTATGTCACAGCTTCTGGGAATAAAAATGGAACTTCATCTGGAAGATGAAACACCGGCTGATGTATATGAATCCTGCGACCTGGTGATCAGTAATCCTGTTTATGGAACAGATACGATAAAAGACGAGGCACTGGCGGAGGCACTTCCGGCGGAATTAAGGACGGTAAGAGGCCGTTATCACATGGAACTGATCCGCAGTATGCAGGCTTTAAAATATGATGGAAAAGCCATGCTTATTGTTCCCAACAGCTTCCTGTTTGCGAACCGGACAGAAAGCGTGAAAGTGCGAAAATGGCTTCTTCAGTCCTATTCCCTGGAAGCAGTGATCGGGCTGCCGGAAGATACGTTCCAATACAGCGGTGTCCGTTCCAGTGTCATGGTATTCAGTAAGCCATTTATGTCCGGCGGCTGGGAAGGACATACCCAGCGGGTGCTGTATTACAGTCTGGAAAAGCAGGAAGACAAAGAAAAACAACAGCAGGAATATGACCGTCTGGAAGAGGTTTGGCGCAGCAGAGACAGTTATTACGGGAAATGGGAACGCAGCCGCAGGGAAAAGGCAGTGAAAAACCGCAATGGTGTGAAGGTGCCGGCTGTCTGGCAGTATAATGGTTTCTGGTTTGCCGGTGCAGATGAGATCGAGGCGGGAAAATGGAATCTTTTGCCGGAAAATTACAGACCGGAGGAACAGATCGATCTGGAAATAGAAGATCCGGCCCTTCTTTTGCAGGAGATGCTTAAGGAGCAGGAAGAGATCACAAAGGAGTTAAAAGAACTGCTTAAGGAGGTCGGCTAAAAGTGGAGAAAATGGAAAACTGGAAGCAGAGGCCTTTAAAACAGGTGGTATCCAGATGGATCAGAGGAACCACATTAAACCGTTCAAAAACAGATTATTATATAAAGAATCCCCAGCCGGAAAGCTTTCCATGGGTACGGGTGGGGGATATAAAAGAAGAATATATTTCAAAAACGGAAAATTACCTTACCAAAGAGGGAGCAGATCAGATTCCGTGGCTGGTAGTGCCGGAAGGTGCTGTTTTGCTTTCTGTATCGGGAACCATTGGGAAAGCGGCTATTGCAGGCTGCGATATGGTTGTGAACCAGGCGATTCAGGCAATGGTCTTTGACGAAGAGCAGATCTTGCCGGAATACGGGCTGTATTATCTGGAATTTTACCGTCCATGGCTGATCCAGCGGGCTAATACAGTGACGATCCCTAATCTGACGAAAGAGCAGTTATCTGGTATTCCTGTGGTATTTCCCTGTCTAAAGGAACAGCAGGTCATCGTAGATCAGTTAAAAAGGGCCAGAAAGCTGGTAAAACGGTGTCAGTCATCAGAAGAGACATTGAATATCATCCTTGAAAATGTGCTTGGAAAGCTTGTCAGGTCTGCTTTAAAAGAAGGAAAAATAAGCCGGGATGAAGAGTCTCTTTTTTCTGAACTTCGCCCTGTATGGAATTCTCTGTATAACCGGATGCTGCCGGATAAAGGAGAAAGTGACTTCTTTGTGCCGGTACTTTCCCAGGAAGAACAAAGTGAATTTTTAAAAACGATCCAAAAGACGGAAGTATTAAGAAAACGGTTACATAAAATGCAGCAGCTGGGAGAGCGGTATTTGAAATCTATGTTGTCTTTGGCGTTTACATCCGGATTGACAGAAGATTTCAGAAAGCAGGAAGACCTGCCGGATCCACTTCCATCTTTGTTTAAGGAAAGCTATGGGATCGGTGCGGTGCGAAGCATCAGCCAGCCGACAGAAGGCATTACTGACTGGCAGAGCCGTATTCCAAAGCAGCTGCAGTCTCTTTTTACGATGCTGTCTGATTTTCAGATGGAGATCCTGCGGATCTATGCCCAGTCACAGGAAGCAATGCCGGTCCATACGGTGTTTAAGCAGATCCACAAAAAAGGGTATTCGGTACAGGATGCCCTTGCATCGGCAAGATTATTAGAAGCGCTGGGATTTCTGGAAAAGACGGTTCCTCAGAAGCTTTATATGGGAGAAAAAGAAGTGCGTGACAGTGCAGGTCATCCTATTACCATACAGAAATATCAGATTCTGGATACCAGGGAGGTCTGAGATAAAACATGAAACTGGAATACTTATACATAGATGGTTATAAAGGACTGAAACGCCTGAAATTGCAGTTTAAGGAACAGGCAGGTGTGGTGCCGTTAGATTTTCTGATCGGCTGCAATGGCTCTGGAAAATCCAGTGTGTTAGAGGCAGTGGGACTTATTTTTACCCGTATTATGCAAAATGAGCTGCCAGGATTTATTTTTGAATTAAAATACCGGATGCCGGACGGAACGGGTATTTATGTAAAGCCGCAGAAAAAGGGGTTTTGTGATACTTTTGGGCGGCGGAGAAAATTATACGTGGAACTGGAAAAAAATGGAAAAACTCAGCAGTTATATTCCATACCGGACCAGTATCTGCCAGACCGTATTATCTCCTATTGTTCAGGAGCAAACAGCTCCATGGAAGATATCCTGATCCGTTCTCCAAGAGCTTCTCTTGCCAGTGATCTGTATGATCTGTCACTGGCCATGGGCGCCGGAGCAGGAGAAGATCCGGGATCTGGAAATGAAGAACATCCGGGAGAAACCAGAGTGGCCCAGGGTGAGGCGGCAGAGGAGATATTATCCTTTTATGAACGGCTGGATGTTAATCCAAGGGTACTGTTTCTGGATGCAGTCACATCTAAATTTATCTTGCCGGCATTGTTTGCAGTGATGCCTTTTGATATGCAGGATAATAATATCAGCGAAAAGGCGCTGGGGTATGCTTCCCTTAGGAAAAAACTTCTGAAGCGGTTAAATATTCGTCTGATCCCGGCGGCATTTTCACTGAGGATTGACGATACAAAACTGGAAGAAGCAGCAGACCGGCCTCAGATCAGCATTTTGCGGCGGCTTTTAAGCCAGGATACAAAGGGGGTGGCTTTAAGCAACTGCGTGATCCACAGGACATCTGCGGATCGTACAGAAGAGGATGGAAGTCTTGCAGGGGAAACGGCAGCGGTGTTTTTGTTTGATTCCTGGGAAGCGGATGGGGAGAAAGTATTTTATCACCCCATGCTCCAACGCTATTTTGATGGAAATCCATTTTCTCTTATCTCGACTCTTCTCACTGCGTGGAGAGAAGGTGTGATCCGTGAAATCCATTTTTCCTACCGTAACGGGGATGAACGGGGCTTATATGAAATGGAAGACTTAAGCGATGGAGAATTAATGTGGCTGGCCCGCATTGGTCTGATCCTTATGGCCCAGAATCACTGCGGGGAAAATACATTATTCCTTTATGATGAGCCGGATGTCCATTTTAACGATGACTGGAGCCGGGATTTTGTCCGCTTTGTTTATTCTATGTGCAGTATGGATGGAAAAAGCGGAAATGAATTTCTGGTAGCCACTCATTCTGATCTGATCTTAACAGATGCCATGCGGTCGCAGATCCATTTGTTTGAGAATCCTACAGGTTCTAAAACAGAAGTGAAGGATCTGGAAATTTCCACGTTTGCAGCAGGCCGCGACAGCATTTCCAGACAGGTATTTAAAGCATCTGCCATTGGCGGATTTGCATCGGATTCTGTGAAAACATATATGGAAGAGAAGGATCCGGATAAGCTGAAAGACGCTATTTCAAAAGTAGGTCCGGGTTATCAGCGTTTCCGTCTGCAGGAACAGCTGTATGCGCTGTTAGAAAAAGGAGATACAGTACACGGATAAACGCTTTTGGAACAAAAGGGAGTGATACAGGATGTTCTGGAACATAGATGTTAAGGAGCAGGAGCAGGACTTAATGGCGATCAGCCGGTTTCTGCTGTCTGTTTTTGAGTTTGTGGCAGGTCAGCCGGGAAATATTTTTCCAGAGAAGGACTGGCTGGATTTTGCAGGAAAGGATGGAGCCTGGTTCTACCAGCTTTATGAGCGTGACACGGAAAATGGAAAGAACATGCGCCGGGCAGTGGACCGGCTGTTTCGTATGGAACAGGGGATGCGGGAAACCATCTATAAAGCCATAAAGCATGATATGGAATTTATGGATAAGCAGGCATGGAAGAACGGCAGGTTCAGCCTGGAAAGTGACCAGCTTCCGGATGCGGCCCAGAAGATATTAAAAGACTTCTTCGGATATTTCTATGATGTAGTCCTTTGTACCACCCATTTTCATTTAAATGAACTTTCTGATCCTATGTACAGCAGAAAGGAACTGGCTAAGGATTATTTTAAAGGGAAAAATAAGAAGATACGCCGGATCTGTCCGGTGTGTTTAAATACTATTTCAAACGGGGAGACAGACGAGGATGTGGAACATTATTTCCCCAAATCCAAGTACCCATGTTTATGTCTGCACCCATATAACCTGTATTTTTGCTGTTCCGCCTGCAACAGCCGTTTCAAAGGAACCAAAAGTCCCTTAAAGGGAAAGCAGAGGAACCTTGGAAGTATATTTTTGCCCTATCTGGATACTGTAAAAGAACAGGTACAGCTGGAATTTGAGAATCCGCCGGATGCAGACAGTGAGATAGTAAAGCTGCATCCGGTGCAGGATGGGGATCCAAATGCCGGTGAAAAGATAAAGGAATTTAACCGTTTGTTTTCACTGGAAGAGCGCTGGAGTGGGCAGCTGGAAGATTATTATATGAATCTTTATCTGTGGTATCAGGCAAAGATAAAGGAAAAATCAGGGGAAATGAGTCTGGAGCAGTTAAGGGAAGAACTGGAAGCAGATATAGAGCGGAACCAGATCATGCAGTCTGTTCAGCCGGGCAGATATTTAGAGGGAGAATACACGAAGTGGATCGCCAGAAAGCAGCTTAAGGCATTTTATGAGGAGATCAAATGACCTTGAGGTGTTTTTGTAAAAAGAATCACAGGATAAAGAGAAAGCCTGACATTTCTGCAGTAGTTCAAAGAAGAATGATCGTAAGCAGGGATGTCAGGCATTTCTTATGTGTTTACAACTGTTTTCCAGTGAGCATTTCATAGCTCTGGAGATATTTATCAATGGTCTTCTGTACTACATCTTCCGGCAGAGTCCAGTCATTTCCCGGATGGGAGGTCAGCCAGTCACGTGCAAACTGTTTGTCAAAGGATGGCTGGGAATGACCTGGCTCATAGCCATCTGCAGGCCAGAAACGGGAACTGTCTGGAGTCAGCATTTCATCGCCTAAAACGATATTTCCCTCTTCGTCCAGACCAAACTCAAACTTGGTATCAGCAATGATGATGCCCTTGCTTAAAGCGTAGTCAGCGCACTTCTTGTAAAGAGCAATGGTGTAATCCCGCAGTTTGGTGGCATATTCTTTGCCCTTTCCAGGGAAGTATTTCTCCAGGTGGTCAATACTCTGCTCATAGGAGATATTTTCATCGTGATCGCCGATCTCAGCTTTGGTAGAAGGTGTGAAGATCGGTTCAGGCAGTTTATCAGATTCTTTTAAGCCTTCAGGCAGCTTAATGCCGCAGACCGTACTATTTTCCTTGTAGCTCTTCCAGCCGCTTCCGGTGATGTAACCGCGGACAATGCATTCCAGTGGAAGCATGGTAAGTTTCCGGCACATCATGCTCTTGCCTTCGTACTCAGGAGTCTGGAAAAATTCCGGCATATCTTTTACGTCAGTAGAGATCATATGGTTTGGAAGAATGTTCTTTGTATAATCGAACCAGAACTTGGACATCTGGGTCAGAACGGTGCCTTTCTTGGTCACTGTATTATGGAGAATCACATCAAAGCAGCTGATGCGGTCGGTAGCGACCATGATCAGGCTGTCGCCGTTGTCATAGATTTCACGTACTTTTCCTTCTTTAACTGGCTTCATCTTTCTACCTCACAATGTTTGGATTTTTGTTTGTTTTCTTGGGGATGACTTCCAAGCAATTCTACTTATAGAATATACGTAAAAATTTTCAAAAATCAATAGTATAATTAATTTTTGTGAAAAATGACGTATGATATATAAGTAAAACTAATTAACAAAGTAAGGGAAACTCTAATAAAAGGATATTTGCAAGCCCTTTTGCGCAGGGAAAGCAGGATTTTTCCCGGATTGGATTAAAACGGTAAAAAAGAGAAGATCCTTTCTGCAAGCCGTCTTGCGGGAATGGAAGTGACCAGTTCCAGAACTACACAGGCCATTCCGGCGGATAGGAGCAGACGATTGACCAGTCCCTGGGAAGAGCAAAGCCGCAGGGAGAAGCCACGCTTCATAGGCCAGATCAGGCGCAGTCTCCGGTAATTTAACAGATCCAGTGCCAGGTGGGAAGCATAGGCAATGGTGAAATAGGGAGCTGCATCCGGATAGATCACATCCATGCAGGCCGTAAGCATGAACATGGACAAAAGGGAGTGCATAAAAGATCGGTGTGGCTGTCCTGAACCATAGGTGCAGATGATGATAAAAGCCATGGCACCAGTAAGAAGTCTTGCAATACTGCTGTTTCTCATAAGGCGTTCATAGATACCTACGTGAAATTTATAGTCAGCGAAAATAACTACGGCAGTAACAGCAATGGCTGCTGTCATGATCTTGTCGGCCTCTTTGTGTGCCTGAGAGGTTCCTGAGTCAATATCGCTGATCATGCCGCCAATAGCAGCAGCTCCCGCACCAGCCACTAAAGTGGACATGGAGGAAGGCTGCATGATTGCTAAAGCAGCGGATATTCCTATAAAAAAATGGGTTCTTCCAAGCATGTTAAGATTTGGTCCTTATCTGAATGATTTGAAATTCGTAAAATTTCCGAAAATTTTAAATTCCCAGATATTTACAAATTAAAAGGTATCTTCGATTGTATCTTATCTATGCCTGAAAATCAAATGACGATTCTCTTAAAAATGGTCTTAAGGATTTGGTAACCATTTTGAGATTTATGCCGCGCCAGATGGCGCGGCAGATGCTGGAATGGAAATAGCCTGGAAGGGCGCCAAAATTACTGGATACTCCAACTTGCCGCTTCCGTCTGCAGTCGTGACATATGGGCAAAAATTCCATTTTTTTCCATTAATTCATCAGGAGAACCATTTTCTGCCACATGACCATCTTTTAATACAATGATTTGGTCAGCGCCTGCTACAGTACGCATGCGGTGGGCGATCAGCAGTACAGTCTTATTTTTCATCAGTTGGGACAGAGACGCCTGGATCAGAGTTTCATTTTCCACATCCAGGGACGCAGTGGCTTCGTCCAAAAGCAGGATAGGCGCATTCTTTAAGAAGGCTCTTGCAATGGAAATACGCTGGCGCTCTCCGCCGGAAAGTTCGCAGCCATTTTCGCCAATGGTGGTGTCATAGCCATTTGGCAGCTTATTTACAAATTCATCGCAGTGGGCCATCATAGCTGCCTCTATAACTTCCGCGTCTGTAGCCCCTTTGCGGCCGATACGGATATTTTCCATAATGGTATTGTTAAATAAAGTCACATCCTGGAACACAATGGAATACAGGGAAAGCAGCGTTTCCGGATCGGTTTTTGAAATATCCATGCCGCCCAGAGTGATCTTCCCGCTGTTTACATCCCAGAAACGGGCTGCCAGCCTGGAAACGGTAGTTTTGCCGCCGCCGGAAGGTCCGATAAGAGCTGTTACCTGGCCCTGTTTTGCAGTAAAGGAAATATCATCCAGGATTTTTTTGCTGTCATTGTGATAGGAGAAAGAAACATGGTCAAAAGTAATGTCAAAGCCTTCATTGGTCAGCTTTTCCTTACCTGTCTGCAATGGGGACTGTAAGATCTCATTCATCCGGTCTGTCTGTACAGAAAGGGAGATAATGGCCATCAGGTTCTGCAAAGCTACCTGCAGCGGGTCATAAATGCGGGAAACTACAAGGAGATACAGGAAGAAGGTCATGATATTTATCTGTCCCTGGATCAGCAGCTTTCCGCCGATGAGAGCAGTGGTTGCAATGCCCAGCTTTAAAAACATCTGGGCGCTGGAAACGAAGGCAGAGGCACCAAGTTCTGTAAAAATCGTCCGTTTTTCGGCTTCTGCAAATTTCGCTTTTAAAGATGCCAGATATTTGTCCTCATAGTTGTTGGATTTGATCTGGGGCAGTGTTTCCAGGCATTCCTGGATGCCGTCAGCGCATGCCAGTCTGGCTGCCATTCCCTTTCTTCCCAGTGTTTTCTGAAGGTTTGCAGAGCTTCCAAGGATGATAAAGGCAACTGGAAGCACCCAAAGAGAAGCAATGGCCATTTTCCAGTTAAAGAAAAACAGCGCCAGGGCGGTAATGGTGGTGGCGATTACAGAACCTATCAGTTCCGGGATCCAGTGGGAAGATGCTGTCTCCAACGTTGCGCAGTCGCTCATAATGGCATTGGTCAGATCCGTCAGATCCCGCTGGCTGAAAAATGACAGTGGCAGTTTGCGGATATGCTCTGCAAGTGAAAGTCTGCGCACGCCGCTTTCTTTGTAGGTGGCAAAGAAGGTGCAGTTATACTGGATATAGGTGGACAGGCAGATCAGGCCTAAGCATACCAGGATGCCGATCCCGAAGAAAAGGATCTGGTTGCTGGAAATAGGCGCTTCTGTTGTATATACAGTTGCAATAAACTGGTAAAGAAGGCCGGCTGGAATCATTAAGACCAGGTCGGAAAAGGTGCAGGCTGCAAAGGCCTGTACCATATCTTTGGCGCCATTTTCAGAAAGGGCGTATTTATATTGTAAGGTTTTTATTATGCTGTTCATTTATTTTCACCTGCTTTCCATGAGGCAGCCATTTGGTATGTCTGCCACATCTGATGATAAAGCCCATTTGAAACAGCCAGATCTTTGTGTTTTCCGCTTTCTTCCATCTGACCATCCCTGATCACGAAAATGCGGCTGGTGTCCGTAACAGTGGAAAGCCTGTGGGCAATCATAAGAACGGTCTTACCACGGCTCATGTTGGCAAAAGCAGTCTGGATTTTGGTCTCATTATCCGGGTCAGTGAAAGCAGTTGCTTCGTCCAAAATCAGGATAGGGGCATTTTTTTGAGCATGACTCGGGCAATATTTAAACGCTGCTTCTCACCGCCGGAAACATAGACCCCGGCAGCGCCTGCAACGGTATCGATGCCCTTTGGAAGCTTTCCGATAATGTCATCGCACTGGGCCTCATGAAGCGCCTGTAAAACTTCTTCCCTGGTAGCATCCGGACGGGAAAGACGGATATTGTCATAAATAGACATTTTTAAAAGGCTGCTGTCCTGGAATACAAAGGAGACCATATCAGATAAGGTTTTTTTGGGAATATTTCTTACATTCACTCCGCCGATAAGAATACGGCCGCTTTCTACATCCCAGAACCTTGGGATCAGGCTTGCAATGGTAGACTTGCCTCCGCCGCTTGGACCCACCAGAGCCACGTGTTCTCCGCTTTTAATGGTAAAAGAGATGTCATTTAAGGCTTTTTTGTCAGCTCCTGCATAAGAGAAGGAAACATGGTCAAAGGTAATGGAATAGTCAGCCGGTGCTTCAGCCCTTTCAGGTTCTGGTAAAGGTTTGATGTCCATGATTTGTTTAATACGGTCCAGGCAGTCAGTGACTAACATCTCATTTTCACCTGCGTACATTACTTTATTTAAGGTAGTTGTGATCACGGGGGTGATAATGGTGTAGAAGATCAGGTTTAATATCAGCTGGGGCGTGCGTGTTCTGGCTCCTGCTGCGATACCGAAGGCAATGATAATAGCAAAAATGGCATTAATAGCAGTGGTAAAGCGCAGCATAGGCGGGCGCATGCTTTTGGTGTAGGAAATGGTCCATTTGGAGTAGTCATCAATGGCTTTACGGAAACGTTCAAAACTGAAAATAGTTTGTCCAAAGGTTTTAACTACCGGAACGCCGCGGATATATTCTACCGCTTCGGAGGACATGGTCTCCAGGGAGTTCTGGTATTCCTTCATGGCCGCTTTCATATCGCCGCCCATCATACCGGCCATGAAAATAAAGGCAATGCCTACAGGTACCAGGCATAAAAGACCCAGACGCCAGTCAAAAAACAGAAGCAGGACCATGAGTCCTAAAGGTGTAAACATCATTCCCGCCTTGTCCGGCCAGATGTGGGCCAGATAGGTTTCTGTGGATGCGGAACAGTCATTGACGATCTTGCGCACTTTTCCGCTTCCCCAGTCATTCATAAAGCCTACAGGAAGCTTTAAAATATGTTCCATGACCTGGCAGCGGATATTTCGCTGTACCCGGAACGCGCAAAGGTGGGAGCACCAGAGGGCAGCTATGTAAATGAGCATGGACAAGATAGAAAATGCCAGTGCCATCCACCCGTCATGGGCGATCCTGGTTGCATTTTCAAAGTGGGGTGCAGTTTCGAGAACCTGGTTGATAATACGCCAGATGTAAAAGAAGGGCACTAAGGCCGTAAGAGAGCTGATGGCAGAAAGCACGAAGGCAGCGCCAGTGAGATACCGGTAGCTGCCGGCATAAGCCATCAGCGATTTCATGGGTGATGAAGATTTCATGGTTATCCTTCCTCTCTACAAGTTAGTCTTGAATAACCATATAATATAAAAAAGAGATACAATTATATATTCCGATTTGATTCAATTATTCCATTTCGGTCACGAAATTGGAGACGGTACTCCGTAGGTGTCACTCCATAACGTTTTTTAAAACTTTCCCCAAATTTGCTGGCGCTGGAAAAACCCGCGTCCAGAGCAATATTGGTAATGGAACGGGCGGAATTAGTCAGTTCAATAGTAGCCTGTTCCAGCCGGTACTGCTTTACATACTGGTAAATAGAGGTACCGTACAGATTTTTAAATATCTTCTGAAAACGGGTGACAGAAATATGGTGGGCCCGGGCCAGATCTTCGATGGTGGTGCGGCTGCTGGTATCAGAGATGAGAAGATCCCTTAAATGGCGTACCAGCTGGACTTGCTGCATGGGATAATATTGCTCCTCACTGTCCTGAGAACGCACCAGAGGAAGGAGCAGGAACAACTCTGCCACCTTTAACTGGACATAGGTCTCATCGGCATAAGAAATACACTCAAACAGCTCCCGGAACACATGCTCACACCGTGCACCAGCCTGTCCCACCCAGTACCAGTGGTCCTTTAACAGCTGTTTTTTTAACTGGTTTAGGTCGATGGAAAGGCATGGAAAGTTTTTAGAGAGCCATTTTGTAGCCAGGTCACAGTCAGCATAGATGCTTAGACCATCGTAAAATCCTAAAGGGAAATGGGAAATGGAATGGGCACCGTGTTCTCCGTCATACATGCTCACAGCCATGTCTCCCGGATTTAAGATGCCCAGATCATCTTCTGAAAACTGGCTTTCAAACCGGCCGTTGGCGCAGAAGTTGATGGCAAGTGCATTTGCTTTTTCACGGATTTCTTCGCAGATGTCCGTATGAATGCGGTTCTGGAACAAGGTGACACCGGGAAATACATCATAGTAAGTGGAAGTACCGCCAGGTGCAGCATTTTTATGATGCTCCATAAAAGCCAGGATCCAGGGACTTTTTTCCGGGTCATTTTCCGGAATGGGTGTTTTGCTTAAAGAGCCGGGGATCAGTTTGATGTTTGCCATAAATACCTCCAGTATGTGATTAATGTATGAGCATTCCCGTGCCGAAACTATAAAACAGGATGCACCATGGTTTAGCCAGAAGGATGATAAGGACAAATTTTTTCACAGACATATTGATCAGGCCGGAAAAGTAGCATAAATAGTCATCCGGCGCTAAAGGCAAAAGAATGGAAAGTCCAAAAAGCACATCGTAGCTTCTGGCTTTCCGGATCCGTTCTGTCCATACTTTATATTTTTTAGAAGGAAATATAGCATCTACCAGGGAGATCCCATAACGCTTTGCCAGAAGGAAAGCAATAATGGAACCGGCGCAGATGCCGATGTAATTATAAACAAATCCGCCTGTACTGCCGAAAAGCAAAGCACCTGCCACACAGCCGATAAATCCTGGCAGAACAGGAACTACCACTTGAAATGCCTGTATAAATACAAACACAAAAGGTGCAAACAGCCCAAAACTGCGTATATAGGACTGAAATGTATCGATGGATCTAAAGTGGCCGTTGAGCCAGGCATGAATGATAAACAGACACAAAAACAAGCTGATCACAATGGCACCGCGGCTCAGCCATTTATATAAAACAGAGCTTTTCACTGTTAAGACCTCCTTGCTGATCACAAGCTACATTTGTTACAGTTTAGCCTTGCATCTTCTTGCCCGCTTACAGCGGACAAGAAGCTTTGGGCGTCTGCCTTATGAAGATTTAGCGCCAGAAGTACTTATGAAAACAAGTTTTCAACGTGCTTTTGTCCCTAAATCTTCGCAAGGCTGAACTGTAACCTACATTTTAAAACAATAGAAAATAATTGTGAAGTAAATTTGTAGGAAAGCTTAAGAATGGTATAAGTTTGCATTAAAAAACAAACACCATCAAAATGATGATATTTTAAGCTAAAAGTCATCATTTTGATGATTTTTGGATGAACTTACACCTCATGATAAAACTCACACACCATAGGATAAATGGTCTTACATTTCTTATATACAGGTTCATAGGCTTTTACTGCGTCGGGATCCGGGTTTAAAACAGTGCAGCCGCCTTTTTCTTCCAGTACATGGATAAAGGACTGATAATCGGGGATCATGCCTTCAGCCAGGAACACGCTGGATGCAATGGCAAGAGCGGGAAGCAGGTCCGGGTCTTTGTATACATAGACAGGAAGACCCATTACATTGCTTAAGATCTGACACCAGGCAAGTTCCCTTGCGCCGCCTCCGACGATGGAAAGCTTTACTGCCGGGTGGTTAAACAGTTCTAAGCCGTGGCGGATGGAAAAGGCAACGCCTTCTAATACACTACCTGCCATGTCTGCGGCAGAGGTATCCTGACTTAAGCCAAGGAAAGAGGCACGGATATGGCTGTCCATAATAGGGAAGCGTTCGCCGGTAAGATAGGGAAGGAAAAAGACACCGTGGCTGCCGGGAACATGTTCTTTTAAAAGCCTGGAAATGTAGGAAAAATCAGGTGTGTGATCCAGTTCTCTGGAAAGGATACGGGCAATAAAACGGTGTACATTTCCACCGTTTAAAAATGGCACTACATTGATGTACAAGTCTTTTTGCATGGCTGCCAGGTTAAATCCTCCGCCTTCACTGTCCATACGTCCTTTTGAAACGGCAGCTACCCAGCTGGAAGTACCTAAGTTTACATTGTATTCCCCAGGAGCCAAAATCCCGCTTGCAAGGGTGGTAGCCCCGGCATCTCCTGTGCCTGCGTAAACTTTCGTGCCAGGCAGATAGCCGGTAGCAGAAGAGCCATCTTCTGTTATCACGCCTGCAAGTTCGTGGGAATGGAGCAGTTTTGGAAATTTGTCTGTATCCAGTCCGGCACCCTGGATCAGGCGCTCAGACCATATTTTGTGTTCCAGATCCATAGCTCCCGCTGTAGCGCAGGCTGTCATATCACCGATAAAATTCCCGGTCAGTCTGGCAACCACATAATCTTTGGAGCTGATGAGAAAAGCAGCAGCTTTTTCATAAATCTTCGGCTGCTTTTCTTTTATCCACAGGATTTTTGCAAGAGGCATGGAACCGTCGAAATGGTTTCCGGTGATAGCAGTAATGGTATCTCTTTCAACTGTTTTTTCAATCCTTTCCGTCTGTATTCCTGCACGTCCGTCAGAGTAAAGAATGGCATTGCCTAAGGCCTTTCTGTCACTTCCAACAGGAATTACGTCCTGCATCTGGCCGGAGAAAATAAGGGCGGAGATTTCATTTGCAGGTATTTTCTTTAAAAGAGAGTGGGATAATGCGCAGAAAGCGCTGTACCATTCTTCTGGATCCTGTTCTTTATATCCATTATTTTCTATGGTATGGATCACCTGGCTCCCTGTAAAAACAGGTTCTCCGTCATCACGTACAGCAACCGCTTTTACCGCGGTGGTCCCAATATCAAAGGTTGCAGCTAACATATCGTTACCTCCTGGATTCTGCCTGTAATATTTCTTTCAGAATGAATCTCTTATCAGTTCTTTCCGGCGCCGACTTTCTGGATCACAACAGCCAGTATAATGATGCCGCCGGTGATGATATTCTGCATAAAACTTGGCATCTGCAAAATGGTCAGACCGTTGGCTAAGACCGCCAGAACAGCAGCGCCGATCAGCGTTCCAACTACGCAGGGAACCCCGCTTTTGGAAACAGTGCAGCCGATAAATACAGCTGCATAAGACTGGAGAAAATAACCTTGTCCGGCAGTTGTGTTTGCGGAACCTACTCTGGATGCTACTAGCGCCCCTGCAAGGCCTGCAATGGCTCCGCACAGGGAAAATGCCAGTACCCGGTAGCGGAAAATCGGGATTCCGGCTACCTCAGCTGCTTCCTTGCTGCCGCCGATGGCGTACAATTTGCGGCCTGGGGCAGTATGTCCCATAAAGATATAAAAAATAAGGTATAAAATAACGGCAACTAAAGTGATAAAGGGGATCCCGGCGATCTTTAAAATACCAGGAATGGTAAATTCCTTTGGAATGCCGTTAAATACCGTTGTGCCTCCGGTCAGTCCATAGATCACACCGTCTAATACAGTTCCCATACCAAGAGTGGTGATAAAAGAAAGAATCTGAAAACGGGCAACTACAATACCGTTTATGCAGCCAACCAAAAGGCAGATCACAGCGGCGATCAGGAAACAAAGACCCACAGGGATCTGGCGGATAGATAGTAAAGCAGCGATCACGCCTCCAAGGCTTACAATGTTTCCAATGGATAAGTCAAATTCATTGATGGTCATAACGAAAGTCGCGCCCAGAGCTACCATGGCTAACGGAGCTGCCTGTCTGCTGATATTAAGAAAGTTTTTAACTGTGCAGAAAGAGGCGGGGCGGAGAATGGAAAAAATAAGGATAATGACTGCCAGTGCAGCTACAGTTCCATAATGTTTAAATGCTTTCATTTTCATGTATTTCCTCTCTTTCTGCTTCATAACAGCAGGCCAGTATGTCTGCTGGCTTTAAATTCTTATTTGGAAAGATCTTGCGTATTTTGCCTGATGCCATGACCGCGATCTCATCGGCAACTTCCAGAAGCTCTGTAAGGTCTGAAGAAACGTAGAGAACTGCTTTATTCTCTGCTGCCTGTGTGCGCAGGAGATTGTGGATCTGCTGTCTGGTGGCTACATCTACTGCCTGTGTGGGTTCATCACACAACCATATGGAGGGGGATGTAAGCAGCGCTTTTGCAAATACCACTTTCTGCTGGTTGCCGCCGGATAATTCACAGGCGGGCTGGGAAGTGCCGGTGCAGCGGATCTTTAAGGCATTTATCATGTTTTTCGCAGCAGCAACCGCATCTGTCTTTGAAAACAGGCCCTTTTTGGAATAATGGTCAATGGAAGATAAATTCATGTTTTCTTCTACTGTAAAGGACGGGATCATAGCCATCCGCCGCCTGTCTTCACAGATAAAAGCGATGCCTTTTTGAATAGAACCTACAGGTGTTGGCTTTTTGATGTTTTCCTTGCCTATCTGAATGCTTCCGCCGGATATACGCCGGATGCCATAAATACATTCCAGAAATTCCGTCCGTCCACTGCCGCAAAGACCAAACATGCCGGTGATGCGTCCGGTGTGGACCGTAAGACTGGCGTCTTTTACAATGTGGTCGGCGGAAGAGAGGTGAGAGATGGTGAGTGCGGGGGTGGCGGAAAGGGTATTTTCAGCGGCTGGTCCAGAAAATGTGGTTCTGGAAGCATTTGCACCGGATCCACTTCCTTCCTCATTCCCACTCATCAGCCGAACCAGTTCCTTCTGGCTGGTGGAAGCTGTGTCACAGGTAGTTACCAGCATTCCGTTTCTAAGTACTGTCACCCGGTCTGTCAGCGCCATGATCTCTTCCAGTCTGTGGGTCACATAAAGGACTGCTGTTCCCTTTGCCTTCAGGTTCTTTATAATAGAGAATAATAAATTCGTTTCTTTATCAGAAAGTGAAGCCGTGGGTTCATCTAAGATCATTAATTTACAGTCACTCATCATAGCCCGAAGGATCTCTACACATTTTTTCTGAGCCGGAGTCATCTGGAAAATGGATTTCTTCAGGTCTAAATGGATCCCCAGCTCTTCGCCTTTCTTTTTGGCTGCCTGTTCCATTTCCTTCCACTGGATCAGACCGCCTTTCCGTGGATAAGGACGTCCAAGCCAGATGTTTTCCAGTGCGGAAAAAGCAGGTATGAGCACATGATCCTGAAAGATGATATTAATGCCCAGTTTTCGGCTTAGCACCGGGTTCAGGTCAGCAGGAAAAGAAGCACCATTCCAGGTTAATTCCCCGCTGCTTTTTGTATACACGCCGCCTAAGATTTTGATAAAAGTAGACTTTCCGGCGCCATTTTCTCCTACCAGGCCGTGGATTTCTCCCTCTTCTATAGAGAAGTCCAATCCTTTGAGGGCATATACACCATTAAATGTTTTGTCCAGTTTCTTTGCTTCTAACAGCATTTTTGCCACCTGCCATTTTCCATGATCTGATTGTAATCCATATCAGCAATAATTCCTCGCACCCCGTTTAAAAGTGCAGGGGATACATTTGTTATTACTGAGCATTTTCCTGGGTAACAAGCTCTGCGGGAGCATACATTTCACCTTTTTCAATGGTTTCTCCTGCGTAATATTTTTCCATCTGCTGGCAGACGATGTCAGCCATGCCTTCAAAATTCTGTTTTACCGTTGCTTTTAAACAGGAACCATCTTTGATCATCTGTACAGCCTGTTCATTTCCGTCTACTCCGGTTACGATCACTTCCGTACGTCCGGCTTCTTCTAAAGCTTTCGCAGCGCCGATGGCTGGTTCATCCCATGCTGCAAAAACAGCAGTGATGGAATCTTTATCAGGATTTGCAGTCAGCAGGTTAGCGGTGATCTCCTGTGCGTCATTAATAGGCTGTTCAGCTGGGACATGCTGTTCGGTGATCAGCTTAATGTCCGGATATTCCTTAATAATGTCATCAAAGGCTTCACAACGTTTCACAACACCAGGGTGAGGTCTGTGGGTCAGTGCGATCACAGTGCCTTTGCCGCCCATCAGGTCATCAAAAAGGTAGCGGACGATCAGTTCACCCATCTGATAGTTGTCGCTGGTGGCATTGACCTGCATTCCGTCGATAAAGCCGCTGTCACAGCCAAATACCGGAATATCGGCATCGAAAGCTTCTGTCAGCTGATTTGCCACCTGATTGGGGTCTGCACTTACCAGGACAATGCCGTCAGTACCGGAAGAAACAACATCTTCAATGCGGCTTGCAAGTTCGGCAAAATCATTGGCAGTGTCGATCACAAACACTTCTGCGCCTTCAGCCTCTAAATTATCCTTGATAAAGCCAGCCATCTGATTGGTAGTGACAGAAGTAAGGTAAGGTGTCATAACGGAGATTTTTTTACCTGCAAGAGCAGCACCGCCTGCATCGTTTGTGTCTGTTTTACTGGAGTCAGCATTTTTAGAGCCTTTTTCTGCATCAGCGGTGGTTTCTGCCTGTGCAGTGGTTTCAGCTTTTGCAGCCGTAGTTTCCTCTGCTTCTGTAGAACAGCCAGTAAGCAGGATGCCGGTCAGTGCTGCCGCAGCAGCCAGAGTTAAGAAATTGCGCATTTTTTTCATAATGTGTGTCCTCCTTTGATTTAAGATTCCGAGAGTACATTAAGATAAAAAAAGTCCCGGACATAGTTTTTACTATGCCGGGACGAATCTGTTCGTGGTGCCACCCGAATTCACAGATCTGATTTTATACCGAAGGAATCTGATATAAAATAAAAAAACGGATATTCCCATAATCGGAATATCCGCCACCAATCTGTCTCATGTTCAGAGTACGAAAATACTCTTATCCTTTAACGCAGGAAACACGGCCGCAGCTACTTGTTTTCACGTTCGCCTGGCGTCTCACAAACCCATTCCATAAGGAACTCCATACTGCTTTCCACCACCAGCAGCTCTCTGTGATTTCATTCCAGATGTACTCTTTTTGCTCATCGACGTTGCTTTGAAATTTTATGGTAATAACGTAGCATAATTTATAGTGACTGTCAATTATAAATCTCATAAAATTAAAAATTGATTTATTTGGTCTTTTTTTAAGGTTTTCTAAAGATTGCGCAAATTTCGTTGACCGGGAAAGAGTTATGCAGTAACATGGTAATAACGGAAAAGAAATTCTAAGCCGTAAAAACGAAAACGGAGGAATACGAAATGACAAGAGCGGAACTGAAACGGAACGCGCGGCAGAAACTGGGAGGCAAACTGTTTGGTTCTAACTGGGTCAATGCGGTTCTTGTAATAGCTATTTTTTATATACTTACAGGTACAGTCAATGGCATCGCTGGTTTTGGAAGTTTGATCATGCTGGTGCTTGGCGGCCCTTTAAGCTATGGAGTAGCAAAATTATACTTACAGCAGTGTGATAATGGGCAGAAAATGAATCCGGGAGAGATCTTCAAGGGATTTTCCGAAGACTTTGGCGGAAACTTTATTCTGTATCTGTTAAGAACCGTCTTTATTGCTTTATGGTCTTTGCTTTTAGTGATTCCTGGAATCGTAAAGATGTATTCTTACTCTATGGCATTTCTGGTAAAGGCAGATCATCCGTCCTATGACTGGAGACAGTGCCTGGATGCAAGCCGGGAACTGACCTACGGACATAAGTGGGAATTATTTATGCTGGATCTCAGCTTTATTGGCTGGGAGATCGTGGGAAGCCTGTGCCTGGGAATCGGTACATTCTGGGTAAATGCCTATAGAGAGGCTACCATCGTAGAATATTACAGATATTGGGACAGCAATCAGGTGATCGATCGAGATATGGATTATTGATCTGGATGTTCTCTCAAAGGAATATCATTCATTAGGAAAATAAAAACAGCGGATACACTTCAGAATAGAGTGTACCCGCTGTTTTCTGTTTTAACAAAAACGTAGTTTACTGCTGATCTTTATACTGCTGTAGTGCAGTTGCCAGCTGATCCGGGCAGGAAGTTGGGCGTGGGCCGCACTTAATGCCTTTTAAGCGCTTGATAGCTTCGTCGATATCCATTCCTTCAACCAGTGCTGCAACACCCTGGGTATTGCCGGAGCAGCCGCCTACGAAGTGAACATCCGTTACCTTATTGTCTTTTACTTCAAAAGAGATGGCTCTTGAACAGACGCCGTGAGTTGTATAATTCATCATAAGTACCTCCTGATTTTTATAAATGGCCAACAGAAAAGTGTGCCAGTCAGTTCTTGACGGGCAGAAGCCAAACTGTTACCATGTAGTGTGTATGATTATTTTGTACACATGTGTAACTTTTATTATGCTTCATGAAAACAGGATTGTCAAGTTTTCGGGGGAGGGGGCATTCAATGAAAGGCTAAACTGTAACGATTAAATAGCAGGAGGACGTTAAAATGATCGGAATTATTGGTGCCATGGATGAAGAAGTGGCTATGTTAAAGGAAAAACTCACAGAGGTTCAGGTAGAAACAAAGGCTGCTATGGACTTTTATAAGGGAAAATTAGAAGGAAAGGACGTAGTAGTGGTCCGTTCCGGTATTGGAAAAGTAAATGCGGCTATGTGTGCTCAGATCCTGGCAGATATATATCATGCAGATCATGTGATCAATACAGGTATCGCCGGTTCCCTGAAAGCAGAGATCAATATTGGTGATATCGTATTGTCAACAGACGCACTGCAGCATGATATGGATGCGCAGGCATTTGGCTATGAGCTGGGGCAGATCCCAAGAGTGGATACCCTTTCTTTTAAAGCAGATGAGAACATGATCTCTCTTGCAAAGGAATGCTGCAAAAAGGTGAATCCGGAGATTGGTGTATTTACCGGAAGAGTGGTTTCCGGTGACCAGTTTATTTCTGATAAAGAAAAGAAAAAATGGCTGACTGATACATTTGCAGGTTACTGCACAGAGATGGAAGGCGCAGCTATCGCCCAGGTATGCTATTTTAACCATATTCCATTCCTTATTGTAAGAGCAATCTCTGATAAGGCAGATGACAGCGCTTCTATGGATTACCCGACTTTTGAGGCACAGGCCATCCGCCACAGCGTAAACTTAATGGCAGAGATGATCCGCTGTTTTTAATACGAATAATACAAACAGCCAGTTATCAAGGTCTTTTTGAACCGGTTCAGAATCTTCAGAATCGTTTCGTGGGGGAATTTGACGAACGATTTTAAGGGTTCTCAACTTCCAAAATAAAAAGCCGTCGTTATAATAAAGCTTACCGAATGACACAGGCCTGCAGGTGTGTCGGCCGGAATGATCATTCTGCAATGGATCAATGAAATTTGCAGACAGTAAAACAGAAAGGGGAGCTTAATTATGATGAGCTTTTTACAGACAGGAAAAGCATTGTATATGCTGGCAGTTATCTGCTTTGGAGGTATTTTTGTACGGCTGGCAGCCGGAAGCTTCTACAAAAAACTGATAAAAGAAAGTGCAAATATGGCGCTGACCAAGAACCGGTATTTGCGGAATCTAAAACAGAACGCAGAAGATACATACAGGATCAATATGGGCATGAATAATGCAGCGGTGTATTTACAGAGACAGCTTGGAAATCTGAAATTTTTAGGTTTTTCTTTATCTGGACTTGAAAATCTGGCGGGTCAGCTGACACTGCTTGGTTTTCTGGCTGGCGGCGTATGCGCATTCCTTTCTTATTGGAACCGCAGCGATAATTCTTATATTGTTCTTTATGGTGCCGCAGGCATTCTTGGGGGAATGCTTACGATTATAGCTGATTATGGTGTAAATCTGGAAGGTAAGAGAAATCAGCTGCTGATCAGTCTTCAGGATCACCTGGAAAATGTTATGTGGCCAAGACTGGAGCGGGAAAGCGACAGCGAGCGAACCAGTGCAGCTGCGGAAGCAAAGGAACGTCGTGAAAGCGCAAATGTGCGTACCATCAGCAGAGACCGCGACCGGAGACTTTCCGGTGCAAGACGGGGAGCAGAGCAGACAGCAGCCAGTAAAGAAAATGTCCGTGAAAGTACAGTTCGGGATAAAACGGAAGACCGTTCTGCAAAAGACTGGCTGGACGATCTGAGCCCGGAGCAGAAGCGGATGTTAGGAGAGATGCTGAAAGAGTTTTTATAAAAGGAAGGGTAAAATGGTGCCGGCCAAAATTTGTAACAGGTTATGGCATTGATAACATAAATATGTTATACTAAAAATTAGTTGGGAAATTTTTCACAAGTATCTCACAAGTATGCAATCAGAAAAGGAGTGCGGGAATTATGGGTAAGGAAGTTGTATTCGATTATTCAAAGGCCACCGGCTTTATCTCAGCAGAAGAGATGGCTAACTTCAAAAAGACAGTTATGTCAGCAAAGGAGACTCTGCTCAGCAAAGAGGGCGCTGGAAACGACTATCTTGGCTGGATCGATCTTCCAGTTGATTATGATAAGGATGAGTTTGCAAGAATCAAAAAGGCAGCAGCAAAGATCCAGGGCGATTCAGATGTTCTGCTGGTAGTAGGGATCGGCGGTTCCTATTTAGGAGCAAGAGCAGCTATCGAATTTTTAAGCAACAGCTTTTACAATGTGCTGTCTAAGGATGTTCGCAAGACTCCGGAGATCTATTTCGTAGGAAACAGCATCAGCAGCAAATATATTGCAGATCTTAAGAAGGTTCTGGCTGGAAAGGACTTCTCCATCAACATCATTTCCAAGTCCGGTACTACTACAGAGCCGGCTATTGCATTCCGTGTATTTAAGGAAATGCTGATCGAAAAATATGGCAAAGAAGAGGCTGCAAAGCGTATTTATGCAACCACAGACCGTGCAAAGGGTGCTTTAAAGAATCTGGCAGACGAAGAAGGCTATGAAGAATTCGTAGTTCCGGATGATGTAGGCGGGCGTTTCTCCGTTCTTACTGCAGTAGGTCTGCTTCCGATCGCTGTATGCGGTGCTGATATTGACAAGCTGATGGAAGGTGCTGCTTCTGGCCGTAAGAAAGCACTGGAAACTCCTTACGAAGAAAACCCGGCTCTTCTGTATGCTGCAGTCCGCAATATTCTGCTGCGCAAGGGCAAAGCCGTAGAGATCGTAGCAAATTATGAGCCAAGTCTTCATTATGTATCTGAGTGGTGGAAGCAGCTGTTTGGCGAAAGCGAAGGAAAGGATCAGAGAGGTATTTTCCCTGCAGCTGTAGACCTGACAACAGATCTGCATTCCATGGGACAGTTCATCCAGGACGGCGCACGCATCATGTTTGAAACTGTGATCAATGTAGAGGAATCTCCGGAAGAGATCGTATTAAAGAAAGAGGATGTAGATACTGACGGTATGAACTATCTTGCCGGAAAGACCGTAGATTTCGTAAATAAGAGTGCTATGAACGGAACCATTCTGGCTCATACCGACGGAAACGTACCAAACCTGATGGTAAAGGTACCAGAGCAGAATGAATTCTATTTAGGTGAATTATTCTACTTCTTTGAGTTTGCCTGCGGCGTAAGCGGCTATATTTTAGGAATCAATCCATTTAACCAGCCAGGCGTAGAAAGCTACAAGAAGAACATGTTTGCTCTCCTTGGAAAACCAGGCTATGAGGCTCAGAGAGAAGAACTGTTAAAGAGACTGTAGACCTGATTGTAAAACAGTTTTACTGTTTTCACAGGAGATAGTAAGGATCCATTCGTTATGAAAAGGGGCTGCTTTTAATAAGCAGTCTCTTTTTTCATACCAATTTGTATGAAATCTTGCGATACATCGGACATTTAGGCTAGACGGAATTTCATTCCAATGGTAGAATGGGGCTTAGGTTATGTTTTGAAACTGAAAGGAGATAAAAAGAAAATGAGTACGATCGAAACAAAGACAGCGAACGCCATTCGGGTATTGTCTGCTGACGCTATCCAGAAAGCAAAATCCGGCCATCCAGGACTTCCTTTAGGATGTGCTTCTGCAGCATATGAATTATGGGCAAATCATATGAGACACAATCCTGCAGATCCAAAGTGGGAGGACAGAGACCGCTTTATCCTTTCCGGCGGACATGGCTCTATGCTGCTGTATTCATTATTCCATTTATTTGGATACGGAAACTTATCCATGGAAGATTTAAAGAACTTCCGTCAGGTTGGTTCTTTAACTCCAGGACATCCTGAGTATGGCCACACTGTAGGCGTGGAAGCAACTACCGGACCTTTGGGACAGGGAATGGGCATGGCTGTAGGTATGGCTATGGCAGAGGCTCACTTAGCTTCTGTATTCAATAAAGACGATATTAAGATCGTGGATCATTACACCTATGTACTGGGCGGAGATGGCTGTATGATGGAAGGTCTTTCCTCTGAGGCATTTTCCTTAGCAGGTACCTTAGGACTTGGAAAGCTGATCGTTCTCTATGATTCCAACAATATTTCCATTGAAGGAAATACCGATATCGCATTTACAGAAGATACTGCAAAGCGTTTTGAATCCTATGGATTTGGTGTATTCCAGGTAGAAGACGGAAATGATTTTGCAGCTATCGGTGCAGCGATTGAAGCAGCTAAGGCTGATACCGAAAAGCCTTCTCTGATCGTTCTTCACACTCAGATCGGATACGGCTGCCCGGCTAAGCAGGGCAAGGCATCTGCTCACGGCGAACCTTTAGGAGAAGAAAATATCATTGCCATGAAGGAAAACTTAGGCTGGGAGAGCATGGAGCCATTCTATGTACCTCAGGATGTATATGACCATATGGCAAAGGTAAAAGAAAGCTTAAAGGCACCGGAAGAAGACTGGAATGCAAGATTTGCGGCTTACTGTGAGAAGTATCCGGAAATGAAGGAACTTTGGGATCAGTATCATGACAAAGACCTTCCTAAGAAACTTTGGGATAACGAAGAATTCTGGTCCTATGAGGACAAGCCTCAGGCTACCAGAAATCTGTCCGGAGAGCTGTTAAATAAGATCAATAAGGTAGTTCCGAACCTGTTTGGCGGTTCCGCTGACCTGGCTCCTTCTAACAAGACGAATTTAAAGGGTGAAGGTGACTTCTCCAAGGCTGATTATTCTGGAAAGAATCTGCACTTTGGTGTAAGAGAGCAGGCAATGACTGCCATTGGCAATGGTCTGGCTCTTCACGGCGGTGTGATCCCATATGTAGCAACTTTCTTCGTATTCAGTGATTACATGAAGCCAGTTGCAAGACTTTCCTCTCTGATGAAGGTGCCGCTGATTTATGTTTTAACTCATGACAGCATCGGTGTAGGCGAAGACGGACCGACCCATGAGCCAATCGAGCAGTTAGCTATGCTGCGTGCACAGCCTAACTTCCATGTATTCCGTCCGGCAGATGCAAAAGAGACTGCTGCAGCATGGTACAGTGCAATCACCTCTGAAAGTACACCTACTGCTCTGGTACTGACCAGACAGAACCTGCCTCAGTTAGCAGGAACCGGTCGTGATGCATTAAAGGGCGCGTATATTGTAGCTGATTCTGCAAAGGAAACTCCGGATGCCATCATCATTGCTACCGGCTCAGAGTTAAGCCTGGCAGTAGAGGCAAAGGAAATGCTGTTAAAGGATGGAATGGATGTCCGCGTTGTATCTATGCCATGTATGGACCTGTTTGAAGAGCAGAGCGCAGAATACAAAGAGTCTGTTCTTCCAAAGGCTGTAAGAAAGAGAGTTGCAGTAGAAGCACTTTCCGATTTTGGCTGGGGACGTTATGTAGGTCTTGACGGTGCAACTGTATGTATGGAAGGCTTCGGCGCTTCCGGTCCTGCAGCACAGTTGTTTGAAAAATTTGGATTTACAGCAGAACGCGTTGCCAATACAGTAAAGGCTCTGTAAGATAAAAACACCCTGGTGACTGCCTGAAAAAGGTAGTCTCTAGGGTGTTTTTTATTGCAATGTGTGTCTGCAAATGTGCCAATGGCTCAGCCTTTATTCTTCAATCACCTGAATCTCCAGGTAATCAAAATCCACAGTTTCAATAAAATTATCCTGGGTAAACCGGGCTTTGTCGTGATATTTAAAATCCTGTATCGTAGATTCCAGCCACATGGGCTTTTCAAGGTCAAATGCATAGCAGATCTCATCTAAACAGTTAAAAACCATCTGTGTTCTGGAAATCGAATAGTCACCGCAGCAGGCTACCATATCTTTCACCAGATGGTTGTCCTTCATGATCTTTCCCCACATCCGAAACATGTATTTTCCAGCCTTTCTTTTTAATGCGTGTTGTATATCAGTATAGCATAGAATGTGTATGATTTGCATAGAAAATAGTTGGATAAGCAGGATGATCTGTGTTATATTTAATTCAGAATGATTTTGTTAAAATCAATTTGAACAAAATTAATTTGAATAAAAAATGATCTGAGCAAAAATGGAGGTAATCTATATGTTTATTGGCAGAGAAAAAGAACTTGCTTCCTTAAGAGAATTTTACGAAAAAGATGGAATTGGAATGACGGTTATATATGGACGAAGGCGTATTGGAAAGTCTACACTTATTGCCGAATTTATTAAAGATAAGAAGGCTATTTTTTATACAGCTACAAAAGTCGGAAAAAACAGAAACTTAGAACTGTTTTCAAAACAGGTAATTGACGTGTTGATGCCAGGAGTGGAGGATATCAGTTTTAAAACTACAGAAGCTGTTTTTGATTTTATTGATAAAAACATTGGAAATGATAAGATCGTAATTGTTATTGATGAACTTCCATATTGGGCTGAAAAAGATAATGCCCTTTTATCTGTTCTGCAAAAATATATTGACAGAGTATGGAATGACAAAGCACTTAAAATAATTTTATGCGGATCCGCACTTAGTTTTATGGAGAAGAAGGTGCTTAGTGAGAAAAGCCCTTTGTTTGGAAGACGTGATTCCCAGATTAAATTGGAAGCGTTTAATTATTTAGATTCTGCAAAATTTGTCCCGGATTATTCCAATGAGGACAAAGCAATCTGTTATGGGATTACCGGTGGTATTGCAAAGTATCTTGCAATGATCGACCCTAAGAAGAGTCTGGATGAAAACATCGTAAGATTATTTTTTAGAACGGATGGATATCTGTATGATGAAACCAGAAATCTTCTGACCCAGGAGTTTTCTGATATATCACTTGTAAACAATGTGGTTGAACAGATTGCATCTGGGGAAAATACTTTAAATACCATTGCGGGAAAAATCGGAGAAAAGGAACAGACTGTATTATATTCCTTAGATAAACTGATCAATGTTGGTCTGGTTGAAAAGAAAAAGTGTATTACAGATGAAAAAAACAAAAAAAAGACTCGGTATGTTTTAAAAGATTATATGTTCAAGTTTTGGTATGAATTTATCCCAAAGGCTACCAGCGTGATCGAGATGGGGCAGGGAGAACTTTATTATCAGAAAGCAGTTAAACCGGCATTGCATTCTTTTATGGGAGCGGTATTTGAAGAAATGTGCAGATATTATACGCTGATGAAGGGGATAATGGGGGAATATGGCTGTTTTATTACTTCTGTAGGCACCTGGTGGGGAGTAGAAAATATTACAGATAAGAGTGGAGCCATAAGAGCACAATCGGCAGATATTGATGTTGTAGCGCTGTCTGAAATAGATAAAAAGGCTGTTATTGGAGAATGCAAATTCAAGAATGAAAAGATTGATAAAGGGATATATGAAACTTTGATCAGAAGAGGAGGACTTATTACTGCTAAATATAAGATTTCAAAATATATTTTCTTTTCGTTGTCAGGCTATACAGACTGGTTTGAGTCATTATTGGATAAGGATGTTTTGCTGCTTACATTGGATTCGCTTTATGAATAAAAACAGTATTTAAGGGAAATAAGATTCCCGGGATACATTAAGGAAAAAGGTATGAAAAAGATTGTGAAAAAAGGATTGATAAAAGATGTGGCTTCCAGTTATCTTACACTGGTAGTACTGCCGGTCCTGGTGGTGTTTTGCGGGATATTTCTTATAGCCGGGAGATATATTTACAGGGCGCGTTTAAACTCTGTGGAAGTGACCAGACAGGCAGTGCTGGAGCTGTACGAAAAGGAGCGGAAAAGCGCAGCTTTGTCTTTATCCCATATGGTAAATTTTAAGGACGGACAGGTGATACGGGACGCAGCCGGAGATGCGGAAGATGTGGCTAAGCAGGCGTCAGAACAGATCGATTCCATGTATCAATTAATGGCGGCTCCGGAATACGATATCCTGGATATCCAGATCTACAAAGAGGACAGCACCGCCATTGTCCCACGGTGGCAGATGCGCTATACTGTGTCGGAATTAAGCCAGATGGACTGGTATCAGCAGGCATTAAAACAGCCGGGCCAGGTAAAAACCGTACTGGAAGAGAAAAACTATTTCTTCCGCGTTGGTGCGGCTTATGAAGATTTGTGGATCGCCAGTATGGCGCCAGGTAATATGTCCCAGGTGGAGTGTGTGGCGCTGTATCAGCTTTCCAAACTTCCGGCCATGCTTAACAGCTATAATAAAAGCGGACAGCCGGGAAAAATATGGCTGGTTACTCCTGACGGCTGGGCCATGAACGGTGAGAAGGAAGGAACCAGACTGCCAGATGAAGTGACTATGAAAATGCATACAGAGGAAGAATCGTCCGGCGATACTTTTGAAGTGCGAAAAAATGGAACCGATTACATGTTTCAGAAAGTGCCTAAATCTGACTGGTATCTGGTGAATGTATTTGGGGCCGGAGAACTGTTAGGTGAGTTCTGGCAGTTCGCCATGGGAAGTCTTCTGGTGATCCTTACGATCTGTATGTTGTTTATTGCTTATTTCAGAAATCTTCTTGTACAGACGGAAAAGACACAGAAAGAGAAATATCAGGAAGAACTGCTGGCTCTTCAGTCCCAGATGAATCCACACTTTTTAATGAATACATTAAACACGTTAAAGGTAATGGCAGTTACAGCCAGATTTGACGGGATGAGAGACATGGTAACGGCACTGGAGAATATTCTGGCAGCCGTGCTGAACAGAGATGGGGGATTTTACCGGGTATCCGATGAGATATCCGTATTGAACAGCTACATATATATCATGCAGTTCCGCTATCTGGACAGCTTTGAGGTGAAAATGGATATTGCTCCGGAAACTCTTAATTGCAAGGTTCCGAAACTGCTGCTGCAGCCGGTAGTGGAAAACAGCATTACTCATGGATTTGACGGACTGGACGAACAGATAGGCGAGATCACAGTTACCGGTTTCATAGAAGGAGACAGGCTGATCTTTGAAGTGACAGACAACGGGCAGGGAATGGATGAGCAGACCATAGAAGCTGTCCTTAAAGGTGAAAAAAGAAGCGGGCACCGTTCCATTGGTGTAAGCAATACCCACAGGCGTCTGCGCCTTAATTTTGGAGAAAGCTATGGGGTTCAGATCCAGTCTGAAAAGGGAAAATATACAAAAGTCCGCTTAAATCTTCCTGTGATCCATCCGGAGGATGGGACAAAAGATCTGGCGGAGGTACAGAAAACGGAGGAGAGGAACAATGTATCGGGTTCTGATCGTAGATGATGAATCAATTATGCGTATGATGCTTGGCACCATGGTAGACTGGGGAGAACTGGGCTTTGAACTGGCAGGCTGTATGAGCAATGGCCGGGAAGCACTGGAATATATGGAGCATGAGCGGGTGGATATTTTGATAACGGATATCCAGATGCCTGTAGTGGACGGGCTGGCACTGATCCAGCATGTAAAGGAAAAGCCGGATCCACCCCAGATTTTGGTGCTCAGCGCTTATAATGATTTTCCTTATGTGCGTCAGGCATTTAAGCTGGGAGTATACGATTATTGCCTGAAAAGAGAGCTGGGAGCAGAAACACTTACAAGATATTTGGAGGCTATGCGTCAGGAACTGATCAAAGCAGGCAGAAGTACGGGAACAGAACAGTCAGATGGACAGTCAGAAAAACTGCGCATGATGGCGCTGCTTCGTGGACAGGCTGAACCGGAAAAAGGACTTTTGCCGGATCACTATTGCATTGTACGTTTTTCTATTGGCGGTTACTGGGAGATTGTGCAGAAATTTGGAAAAGATTTAAATCGCGACTTTTTTCCAGTCCTTTTAAATCTGGCAGAACAGATCAGCCAGATCGCGTCTCACGCATTTTTGATACCAACGGGAGACGTAAGCCTTACTATGCTTTACCGTCTGGAAGAGGGGGAAAATCTGTCGCCTGTACTCTGGGTATGCAAGCGCCTCCTTCGAGCGTGGAAAAGTTACGTGAACATAACAGCCACAGCGGGGGTAAGCAGGATCGGAAATGATCCGGGAGACTTTGAAAAATGTCTGTCAGAGGCAGAGGCCAATCTGACGATGAAATATGTAATGAAATCACAGAACCTGTTTTCACCAGAAGATTATAAGGAATTTAACCGGGAACAGGCTCTTTCCTGCAAAGAAGAATATACCGGGATCATCGAAGCCTTAAAACAGGGAGAAACGGTACGCTATGAGGCAGAAAAGTCGAAAATACTGGCTGCTGCGGCAAAGACGGGAGTTGGATCAGGGAAAAAATATGCTTTGCATCTGGCTTATCACATTGCGATCTCCCTAATCCATCAGATCGAAGATACAGAATATGTATATGAAAATGACTTAAAGCAGCAGGTGGACAAGCTGCAGACAGAGCAGGAACTGCGGATCTGGCTGGTAAATTACTTAAATGATATGAAACGCTACATGCAGCTCCATTATCAGTTTGAGTTCCCTGATGAGATGAAGTCGGCAGTGGATTATCTCAATGATAATTATTATAAGCCGGATCTGGCATTGGGGGAGGTTGCGGCCCACGCAGGCTTCAGTGAAAAATATTTCAGTACCTTGTTTACAAGGAGAATGGGAAGTTCTTTTTCCAGTTATTTAAAGAAGATCCGCATCCACCATGCCAAATTATTATTACAGGGAACACACCAGAAAATGAAGGAGATCAGCCAGTCTGTAGGCTATAATAGTGTGGAGTATTTTGTACGGGTATTTTCTGCGGAAACAGGGATGAGCCCATCGGCCTACAGGAAAGAACACAGAACCGGTTTTGGGGCTGATGAACAGTAATAATAGCAGCAATATCAGTAACAGCACCAAACCATAGTGCAGGAAATCGTACCATAGTTCATTGTTTTGCCTGCGTGGAATTGTTACACTTAACGTATCATTTCGATACAGGATCGTGTTTTGGCGATCTTTAAAATTTTCAGTTTCCACAAAGGAGGATATTATGAAAAAACGGGTGTTATGTGCCGCAGGTATTATCGCCGCTACAGCGGCAATCAGTGCAGGTTGTTCTTCAGGTGGTTCCAGTACAGTTGAGCAGACCACACAGGCAGCAGCAGGACAGGAAAGTCAGAAAGATACAGAGGCTGCTTCTGAAGGAACAGGTACAGAGGTGGATCCGAATGTAAAGTGTACGCTTACACTGGCGACATGGGACGTTGCAGCAGCTAAGACATTTGAAGAACTGGATCTGGAAGGACGTTTCCAGGAACTGTATCCGAATGTGGAACTGGATATTGAGGAGTTCAATGCAGAGCCGGAATACTTTAATTCCATGAAAATCCGTTCTTCCGCAAATGAGCTTCCGGACCTGATGTTCAACAAGTCCGACAGTATGAACCAGTACAAAGAATATCTGGTAGACTTAACTGATACTGAGGCAAACAAAAACAACCAGATCGCTTCTATGTATCCGGTAGACGGACAGATCTTAGGTATCCCAGATCGTAAGGCAAATGACTATGTATTCTACTGGACCGATATGTTTGAGGAAGCAGGTGTAGAAGTTCCTGAGACATGGGGTGAATTTGCAGATGTATGCCAGAAGCTTCAGGATTACTATGGTGCAAAAGATCCAGAGTTCGGTGCAATCTGCATGGGCGCAAAGGATGAATGGCCAACCTACCCGTTAATGGAGTATGGTCCTGCTGCACAGAGCGGAGATGGAAATTACTGGGATATGATGACCACCAAGGATGCTCCATTTGCAGAAGGCGAAGCTATCAATACTGTATACACAAAGATCTATGACCTGTTCCAGAAGGGCGTTTTGGGAAGTGATCCACTGGGAATCACTTATGACCAGAGCCGTGCATTATTTGCAAAGAAGAAAGGCGCATTAACATTAAACAGCTCAATGTTCTTAACTGCTTACAAAGCAGATGGTTATGATACCACCGGAATGTCTACCTTCTATCTGCCATTCCGTGATGATGCTTCTGAGGATTTCAACCTGGTAACACAGGGAGATGCCTTCTTAAGCGTGACCAAGGATTCTGAGAATCCAGAAGTTGCAAAAGCATTCCTGGAATTCTACTTCAGTGATGCATGGTATCCGGATTACATTGCTTCTATCAGCAGTGACAGCACCATGACCCCATTCCCGAAGGAGCTGGATCCAGTTCTCCAGACAGCATCCCAGAAGCAGCCAGATGTAAATTTTGTTACTTATAATGCAGGCGGCAGCGATTTCATCGACATGGTATCTGAAACCAAGTTTGACTGCAAGAAGCTGGGTGCTTCAATGCTCACTGACGGATTTGACTTAAATGCAGAATTTGACCAGATGAATCAGACCTGGGCAGATGCACGTAAAAAGTTAAATCTGCAGTAAGGAGGACAATATGAACAGGCTCAACCAGAAAAAGATCCGTTTTTTAAGCCTGTCCTTGCTCATTCCGGTGATATTACTTTGTATATTTGTAGTTTACCCGTCCTGGGAGCTCATCCACATGAGCTTCCAGGAATGGGATGGAGTTGCTGCGGTGCGGCGTTTTATTGGCGCTGACAACTACCGGCAACTCTTTTTTAAATCCCCGGAATTCTGGCAGGCATTTCGCAACAATATGACATACCTCATCATCCATGGACTGATGATGCCGATCGAACTGGTGCTGGCAGTGATCCTTTCCAGCCGTTTTAAAGGTTCTGGCTTTGTAAAAGCTGTGATCTTCCTTCCATTTATCATTAATGGTGTAGGAATTTCTTATTCATTTTCCTATTTCTTTTCACCGGTGGAAGGCGGTTTTAACTACATCCTTACAAAACTGGGACTTGGCGCTTTTATCCGCAGCTGGCTTTCTGACCCGAAGATCGTTAATTTTGTCCTTTCTTATGTGTCTATCTGGCGCTATATGGGCTTCCATATTGTTTTATTCATGGCGGGGCTTGCATCTGTGCCAAAAGATATTATTGAAGCAGCAGTTGTAGACGGTGCCAATGGCTGGCAGCGCCTGCGCTATATTCAGGTTCCGGCGATCCGCACAGTTCTTGACTTTATGATCTTTGATGTGATCAACGGAAGTCTTCAGATGTTCGATATCCCATATATCATGACAGCTGGCGGACCAGGAGGAGCTTCTAATACGTTTTCCATTTTCACCATTGATACAGCATTTAAGTACAACAACTTTGGTATGGCATCTGCTATGGCAGTTGTGATGATCTTCATGATCGTGGCTGTGCGCATGGTACAGAAGTTTATTACAGAATGGATGCGCCGCAAGGAGGAGAAATATGCATAAAAAATTAGCGCTTGCAGGTAAATATCTGGTATCACTCCTTCTGATCCTGATCGTATTTTTACCCCTTTTAGTAACAATCGTCAGCTCTTTAAGAGCGCCGGGAACACTGGATGCACAGTCGCCTTTATGGCTGTCTCCGTCACAGATCACCTTTGATAACTACAGCAAGGTATTTCATGAGCGTTATCTGGTGCGTTCTATTGTAAATACAGTAAAGATCGTGGTAGTCAGCATTATTTTTAATGTGCTGTTGGGATCTCTGACTGCATACTGTTTAGAGCGTTTCCAGTTCCGGTTTAAAAAAGGGATTTACATGCTGTTTTATCTGGCCATGATGGTGCCCACCAATATCGTGGAGATCGCCCGTTTCCAGGTGATCCGCGGACTGGGCCTTTATAATACCTTAGGCGCGCCGATCATTATTTACATTGCAGCAAACCTGATGCAGCTTTATATTTACCGCCAGTTTATCAGCGGAATACCGGTATCACTGGATGAAAGTGCTATGATGGATGGCTGCGGATATTTCCGCATCTTCTCCCAGATCATTTTCCCGCTTTTAACTCCGGCAACAGCGACTCTGGTCATTATAAAGACCGTATCTATTGTAAATGACATGTACATTCCGTATCTGTACATGCCAAAGAACCAGAATAAGACACTGACCACCTTCCTCATGCGCTATGCAGGGGCACAGCAGAACTCATGGCCGTTGCTTGCAGCTGGTATCATCGTAGTGGCGTTGCCAAGTGTGATCTTATATCTGCTGTTCCAGAAACACATTGTAGAAGGCGTGGCAGCGGGAGCTGTAAAAGAATAAGACACAGGGATCCGCTTTTGGGGCGGAGTACATATTATAAATTTAGGAGGGCTTTTACATGGAACATCCGGTTTTATGGGATCTGAACTGGAAATTTTATGAGAAATTTGAGGACAGTTTAAAGGAGAAGGACGATTTAGAAAAGGCAGTGAACGTGAACCTGCCTCATACAGTAAAAGAGCTGCCATTAAGTTATTTCAGCCACAGTGCAACAGCGATGATCACCGGCTATACAAAGGAATTGGACCTTTCCGGGCAGAAAGAGGGACAGCGCACCATTCTTGTATTTGACGGTGTTATGACCTATTATGAGCTTTATGTAAATGGAAAGACCGTTACAGAGCATAAGGGCGGTTATTCTAAGAGCTTTGTGGATATCACCGATTACTGCGTAAAGGGTGTAAACCGCATCGTGCTGAAGGTAGACAGCAGAGAAAGGGAAGATATCCCGCCATTCAGCTATGCCATTGACTATCTCACCTATGGCGGCATTTACCGTGATGTGTGGCTGTATCAGTGCAATGAGGCCTATGTAGAGCGTCTTCTGGTACGCTATGAGCTGAATGGGGATGACGCAGTTTTAATGCCGGAAGTGGTAGTGGACAATAAGGGAGATGCTTTTGAGGCAGAGGTTGTTGTTACTGTTTCTGATGCAGAAGGAAAAGAGGTTTTAAGCTACAAGAGAGAGAGTTCCGTAGCAGGCGGACATGCTGGTTATACCTTGGAGCCGGAAACCCTGGCTGGAGTACATAAGTGGAACCCGGATGATCCATATCTTTATATTGTAAAGGTAGTTTTATCAAAGAAAGACGGCGTTATAATGGATACCCATACAGTACGTACCGGTTTCCGTACCGTGGAAGCAAAGCCGGAAGGCCTGTTTATCAACGGAGAGAAGATTAAAGTAGTTGGTCTGAACCGTCATCAGTCTTTCCCATATGTTGGCTATGCTTTAGGAAAACGTGTCCAGGAAAAGGACGCAGAGATCTTAAAGGAGTTTGTAAATGTAAATACCGTCCGCACCTCCCACTATATGCAGTCTGAGTATTTCCTGGACCGTTGTGATGAGATCGGACTTTTAGTATTCTCAGAGATCCCAGGTTGGGGGACCATTGGAGGGGATGAGTTTAAACGTGTTATGATGATGGATATTGAGGCCATGATCATGACCCAGTATAATCATCCGGCTATCTTTATCTGGAGTATCCATATTAATGAGTCTCTGGATGATGATGAACTGTATACAAGGGCAAATGCCCTGGCACACAGACTGGATCCGTCCAGACCGACTACCGGCGTGCGCTATATCAGCAACAGCCATTTATTAGAGGATGTTTATTCCCTTAATGACTTTACTTATTCTGACTGTGATCCGGACGCTACCAAGTTATTCAGAGGCCGCCAGGAGGCAACAGGACTGACAGAGCCGGTGCCATTTTTAATCACAGAGTTTGCAGGAACTGCCTTCCCGACCAAGATGTGGGACAGCGCAGATAAGCGTACCATCCATGCAAGAGCTTATGCAAGGATCTTCAACCAGTCTGCTCTTTCTAAAGAAATGATGGGTATTATTGGCTGGTGTGCCTTTGATTATAATACACACGGTGATTACGGTTCAGGTGACAAGATCTGCTATCATGGTGTCATGGACATGTTCCGTGTGCCAAAATATGCCGCTTATGTGCTGCGCAGCCAGATGAGCCCTGAAAAAGAGATCGTTATGGAAGCAACTACCGAGTTCTCCAGAGGTGATAATAAAGGAAATAAGCTGGTTGCACCATTTATGATCCTTACAAACTGCGATTACATTGAAGTAGAAATGTACGGAAAAGCACCAGTGCGCTATTATCCGGACAACCGCTATATCGGCTTAGACCACCCGCCGATTGAGATTGAGGAAGAGATCGGTATCTGGCAGGATATCTGGCAGGACGGCCGCATTGTAGGCTACTACAAGGGTAAGCCAGTGGCTGAAAAGAAGTTCTTAAGAGACTCCTATTTTACAGATTTAGAGGTGAAAGCAGACGAAACAGAGCTTTATGGTGATTATGAAGATGCAGTGCGTGTTGTCTGCAGGGCACATGATGGAGTGGATACTACACTGGTATATTTTCCAGGTGTTGTAAGTCTTGAAACAGAAGGAAATATACAGATCGTTGGTCCAAAGATAGTACCGGTTATGGGCGGGCATGTTGCTTTCTGGGTAAAAGCAAAGCCAAATACATTCTCTGGAGAGAAGGAAAAGGCGAAAGTAAAGATTCATCTTTGCGGCGGCGCAGAAATGGAAAAAGAAGTGGAATTTACACTGGAAAAATCGGATTATATCGTGGGTTAAAAATTATATTAAAAACCATTTTAAAAACAGGGCAAGGGCAAGCTGCCAAACAGACAGCTTGCCCTTGCCCTGTTATAAGTTTTGTAGTAAGCTATAACTAATGACAAAATCCCCCGAAATTCGGGCGGTAAGGAGGTACTGGGCGGTGGAGCAGGCTATTACTGATTATGTGAAATTTTTGGCAGATGCCAGGGATGCAGTGTATCGTCTGAATAATGATCAGACGACAGCAAAGCAGTTAAAAGAACAGGGAGAGCGTCAGGAAAAAGAACTGGCAGCTGCAAAAAAGGCAGTGACAGATTCGGTGAACCAGACGATAAAAAAGCGACGCAGTGAGATTGATGCAAGCTATGACAAAGAGATCGCCAAAGGCCAGGAACGATTGAAAAAAGCCAGAAGCCAGCGGGAAAAAGCCAAAAATAAAGGAATGAAGGAACGGATCGCAGAAGAGACCAGCCAGCTGCGGGAACATAACCGCGACTTGCAGGTACAGATGAAAACGATATTCCAGAAGGACAAGGTACCGGTATTCTGCCGCACTACGTTTTATTATGCTCTGTATTATGCCAGAGGACTTAAGGAACGGCTGATCGGTCTGGTTACTTTTCTGATCTGCTTTTTAGTGCTTCCATGCGGTATTTATTTCCTGCTTCCGGACCGGAAGATATGGTATCTGGTGCTGGTTTATTTTGCAGATATCATCATTTTCGGCGGCTTGTATGTGACCATTGGAAACAGAAGCCGGTCCCGTTACCATGATGCCTTAAAACAGGGACGGGAGATCCGGAACCTGTTAAATTCCAATGAAAAGAAGATCAAAGTTATTACACACAGCATTGAAAAAGACGGCAATGAAGATATTTATGATCTGGAAAAATATGATGACGAGATTGCCTGCGCACAGCAGGAGCTGTCTGATATAGCGGCAAAGAAAAAAGATGCCATCAGCAGCTTTGAAAATGTGACAAAAAATATCATTGCTGATGAGATCGAAGGCAGCCACAAAGCAGAGATCGAAGAAAAAGAGCAGAAATTAAAAGAAGTAAATAATAACCTGGCAGAATTAGAGAACAGCATCCGTCAGCAGAATATCCATATTACAGACACTTATGGACCATATCTTGGAAAAGAGTATCTGGATACAGATAAGCTCATGGAATTGTCAAGGATTATCCAGGCTGGAACAGCGTCTAATATTACTGAGGCTATTGAAATGGATAAAAACGGAGAGGGAAAGCCAGAAAAAAATTAGAAAACGGATAGAAAAATCCTATAATACGGAGGGACAATATGTATAGTGTGAATTCTTCGTGTACTTCGCACTAAAGCAAAAGCGAAGAAGGAAAAACTTGCCAAATTCCTTGATTTTACGCGCTTTCTGTTTGATTTTTTCTTGGAAATGTGGTACCATTTTAGTGCGAATATCACACTAAAAGGAGACACTCATGTACTACAGTTTTACGGTGCCGATTCCCAAAGCACAGGGGAAAATCACCCGGATGAAAAAAGGAAATCTGACATACATTCAGTTCGAAACCGGTCGCACGTATTACCCGGAAAAGAAATACACGATCCCTGTGCGGGTCAGCATCGGAAAACTTGATCCGGACCATCCGGAAATGATGTACCCCAATGAAAAGTTTTCTGACATCTTTCCTGACTCGCCTATGCCGGAGGAGCGCCCTGAAGCCTATAGGAGCTGCGCCCTCCGAATCGGATCATATATTGTGATCCAAAAAGTATTGAACGAGTACAAGCTTCCCGGAATGCTCGAAAAACATCTCGGTCAAGACCATGGGCTTTTCCTTGATCTGGTCTCATTCATGATTGTTGATGAAGAGAATGTTGGCCTTCATTATCCTGATTTTGCTTTCTGCCATCCGCTCTTTTCGGAAAACATGAAGATTTACAGTGATGTCAAGGTTAGCAGAATGCTAAACTCCATCAGAAAAGACCAGATTATCGGTTTCTTGAATGATTGGAATAAAGGCAGGGACCATAAGCAGCAGATATATATTTCCTATGATTCGACGAACAAAAACTGCCAGGCAGGAGACGTCGATCTCGTCGAGTTTGGGCACCCCAAGGATAACAAGGGCCTCCCTGTATTCAATGTTTCGCTGGTTTTTGATAAATCCAACCGGATCCCCCTGCTGTATGAAGAGTATCCGGGATCTATAACGGATGTATCCCAATTCACCTACATGGTAGATAAAGTCTTGGAGTACGGATACAAACGCATCGGTTTCATCCTGGACAGGGGCTACTTCAGCAAGGAAAATATCCGCTACATGGAGGAAAACAATTTCTCCTTCATTATGATGATCAAGGGAAGGAAGGAACTGGTAGCTTCACTGGTGGAAAAGCATCGCAACACATTTGAGACGCAAAGAAGCTGTTCGATCCGTTCCTACAGAGTCTACGGAAAAACGGTGCAGGCCAGACTATATGAGGATGACACCAGAGAAAGGTATATCCATATATATTTCAATCCTTCCAAGCAGGCAGCGGAACGTGAGGTTTTCGAGCAGCAGATAGAAAAGTATCGTCTCTTTCTTGAGAAACACATTGATACGGAAACGAAGTTCTCCAAAACTTACCATGACTACTTCAACATCCAGTACAATAAAAAGGGTATTCTGATTACGGTCAGCGAAAAGGAAGAGGTCATTGAACGCCAGCTCAGGCTGTGCGGGTACTTCTGTATCGTTACATCCGAGAAAATGACGGCATCTGCCGCATTGATCCAGTACAAAGGGCGCGATATTTCAGAGAAGTTGTTCCGGTCTGATAAAACATTCCTTGGTTCAGGCAGCATGAGGACTCATACGGCGGAAGCGCTTTCTGCAAAAATCTTCGTAGAATTTGTCGCCCTGATTGTCCGAAACCGTATCTACAACCTTCTTAAAGAAACAATGCTGCGGCTTCAGACAAAAACGAACTATATGAATGTACCAAAGGCGATACGTGAACTGGAGAAAATCGAGATGGTTCGCCGTAACAACGGTTACTACCGGCTGGATCATGCGGTGACAAAGAAGCAGAAAACGATCCTCAGTTCCTTTGGGTTGGAGGACACAGACGTATTCCATTCAGCAGCTGAAATCAGCAGGCTTTTAGGAAACAATCAATCCCTTTTACCAGATACGGATGAAGAGAATGAGTCATTTGAAAACAAGGAGGACGATTTCTATGGCGAGGATGAAATCGATATCTGCGATTGAAACAGAACTCAAAAAAGCTGAAGACGATCTCAAAAAGGCCCAGGAAAAAGTGGATATCCTTTCGGATCGGGTTCTAAAGTTGCAACAACAAAAGCAGGAATACGAAAGTAGGAAAATCATCGATGCCTATAAAAAGAGTGGCAAAACACTGGATGAGTTGCTTACGTTTCTGGATGTCTGAAGGCTACATCAGGCAATCAAGTGTCGTTTAGTGTGAAAAACATGAAGAATTCACATATAGAGTAGTGATCGCAGATGACGAAGTGCTGATCCGAATGTATATTCGTGAAATTTTAGAAAATAATGGTTATGAAGTAGTAGGTGAAGCAGAAGACGGTCTGGATGCGATTGCAGTATGCAGACAGAAAAAGCCGGATTTTGTTATTATGGACATTAATATGCCGGTGATGACTGGTCTGGAAGCAACGAAGGTGATCAATGAGGACAAGCTGGCCGGATTTGTTATTATTCTGACGGCTTACCGTGACAAAGAAATTATAGATCAGGCAGTAAATACGGATGTAATGGGGTATATAGTAAAGCCGGTAGATGAAGATACACTGATACCATCAGTAAAGATCGCTATCCATAACTATAATCAGAGAGAGATTATGGCAAAGGAGTTTCACAAGACACAGGAAGCTTTAGATGACCGAAAGTATTTAGACCGGGCAAAGGGGCTGGTGATGGAACGGAAAAAAATGTCTGAAAAAGAAGCATATACCTATATCCGAAGTCTGTCCATGGATAAGGGGATTTCCATGACTGAACTGTCAAAAATGCTTTTAAAAGCATATGAGAGCTGATAAAAAAGCAAAGAGGGCATTTATGGAACAGAAGAAAAATAAGCTTCTTAATGATATGATACAAAATGATACAGATAGAAAAATGGTGCAGCTGGTAGAAGAGGCAACGGATCTTAGCTGCGGGGATATCTGTATCCTTTTAGAGGTAGCCCATTCCCTTCCTTTTGTAGGAAATCTGGAAGGCGGAGATACGTATATCAATGTGCTTACAAGAGAAAAAGAATCTATGGTTATTGCCCAGTACAGACATCCCAACTATGATTTGTATAAACGCAGTATCATGGGGGAGATTGAACGAAGGGAAGATGAACCAGCCGTGTACCGGGCATTGGAAGAAGGTATTTCCGGCCGCGGTCTGATCGGCATCATTGATGAAGGAAGGATTGTGGTACGCCACACAGTAAGTCCGGTGCTTAACAATGAGGGAAAAATCATTGGAGCCCTGACATATGAGTATCCCAATGCAAGCAATAATACAGAGTCTATCCGTATTATTAATAAAGAAGGAAATCCGGATCATTTTAACCGGCAGTTGGGAAAAGCCAGTGCTTATCTTCAGGATGCGATCCTTCTTTATGATACAGATGGAATATGTACATTTGCCAATCTAAAGGCAGAGGTGTTATATCAGGATAAGGGTTTTGAATTACCTCTTGTGGGGCGCAGCTACAGGGAATTGCATATTACAGACTGGTGCTGGGCAGATCTTATGGAAAACCGGAGTGTGATACGAAGAGAGTTATGTACACCGAATTTTATTATGGATGCGGTCATTAGTGGTATCTGGGAAAAAGGAGTTTTTCAGGGAGCTGCCATTATTTTCAGAGATAAGACAATGGTGCATCAGATGGAGGATGAGATCGCTTATCGTGTGGCATTGATCCATGAGGTGCACCACAGAGTTAAAAATAATCTGCAGACCATTATCAGTCTGATCGGACTGGAAGCAGTTAATACAAAAGATGAAAAGGTAAAAGCCTTTGCAAGGACCATTACCAGTCATGTGCGCAGCATGAATATCACCTATGATCTGTTGTCTCATACAGGAAGTGAAAATGTGGAATTAAAGGCTCTGATATCCCGTATTACAGATGTTTTGATGGAAAACAACTGCTTGAAAGAAGAATGTGCTGTTTCTGCAGAAATTGAAGGTGAAGATGTAATACTAACAGAGACAACAGCATCTACAGTGGCTTTGATCGTTAATGAACTGGTACAGAACAGTTTAAAATATGCTTTTAAAGACCGGAAACAGGGAAAGATCCAGATGAAGATTGAAAAGGGGGCCACCTACTCCTGGGTAACAGTAAAAGATGATGGCTGCGGATTTGACAACAAGAAAGTTTCAAGATCCAGCAGTGGATTAGGGCTGCGGCTTATCAGCAGCCTAGTACAATCCAGTCTGAAAGGGGAAGTGTTTATAGAAACAGGGGAAAGTGGAACTGGTGTGAGGTTTTCCTTTTTGACACCGGAGCAGTAAAAAAAAAAAAATTGTTAAACTATTGGCAAGATGGTTTATGTGTGTTAGGATGTAGACACTTAAAGCGATATCTCTTTAACACTGAAAATTCAATTAAACCTGATATGCAACGGCGTATATCAGCACCACAGAAAGGCATTGAAGCCCAGAAACTTTTTACGGAGTTTTTGGGCTTTTTTATTTGCGTATGTTCTGCGTGGATTTTCGGACTTGACCTGGAGTGAGGCCCAGATAAGGGCTCTAAGACCTTTATAGGGGTCTCTCCCGGCGGCGGTTTTATGACTGCCGGAAAAACTTACGAAAAAGGAGTCGTTTCATAATGGAAAACAATCAAAATAAGGGCGGCGGTTTGAACAAGAGCTTAAAACTTATCTTTGTTTATACTGTTGCTACAGGTTCAATTTTTACTTTTGTAAATTACTGGGATTCTGTCTTTTACGGATACTGCGGAAGTGGTACATTCCTTGCATTTGCACTGATGACAGTAGCAATCCTTCCGGTTGCTCTTGTATACAGTGAATTGGCTTCTCTGTTTCATACTTCCGGCGGTGAGCTGATCTACAATACCGTTGGTATTAACAAACATGTAGGTTTCCTTGCTTCCTGGCTGATCATGGCAGCATGGATCTCTGTTCCGCCGGCTGTTGTTATGGCGATCATGACATGGGTCAATAAAACATTTGCATTAAACCTGGGAACATGGCAGATGGTAGGCTGTGCAGCAGTTCTTCTGGTACTGTATTTCTTCATGAGTATCCAGAATGTGCAGTTCTTAGTTAAAGCGCAGGCAGGTATGCTGTTCTGTAATATTACTGTTACGATTTTAACAGGATTTATCCTTTTGTTTTCCGGTCACTGGCATATTTCTAATTTTGGAAATATCTTCCAGTCCACACTGGATTCCGTATATGGTATTCCTGGATGGGTGATCGGTATGGCACTTTTGATCACACCATACTTCGGATTTGAGACGGTGCCTCAGATGGTTGAGGAAGGCGACTTCCCTATTAAAAGTTCCAAGAAGGCAATCTGCGGTTCTATTTTAACCTGCGGCTGCATTTACGTGTTCTATTATTTCTGCGTAGCAGGACTGGATGGATTAAGAGATGTATATACCAACTTTGCACAGGATGGCTTCCTGACCATTGCTACCATGCAGAACGTACTGGGCTGGACTTTCTGGCCGATCGTTGTAGGCATTCTTTCCTGCCTCTTAGGTATGGGCGCTTCCTTACTGGGATTCTGGATGTCTACCGTCCGTATGCTGTACTCCATGGCAAATAAGAATTTCCTGCCGAAGGTATTTGCAGTTGTAAACAAAAACCAGCAGCCAATGCTTCCAAATATCTTCCTGCTGGTATTATCTCTTATTTTTATCGTACTTCAGAACTCTTCCGACTTTATGAGTGCATTCTTTAACCTGATGAGTTTTGGTTGTGCCTGTGCTTATGCACTGACCATGGTCTCCGCAGTATGTATTCATAGAAAACATCCGGACTGGAAGAGCTCTAATACTGTAAAAGGCGGTGATGCTTTCCGTCTCTTTGCAATGTGTATCGCAGTTGCTATTGCATTCTTCTGTACACTGGGACAGGGAATTGATTCCTGGATCTGTTTTGGTGTATATCTGGGTGTAGGTGTTGTGATCTGGTTGTGGATGTTACTTGTAAACTGGAAGAAGCATCCGGTAGAGATCGAGACTCCAGATGGTATCCAGAAGTTTTAAATGAAATGACATGGCAAACATGCCTGCATAAAAAGGAGCATAAACATGTCTGATACAAAAAATACAGAAAACGAATCCAGTGGATTAAAGAAAAGCCTCCGGTTGATTTATGTATATGCCATTGCGGCAGGTGCTATCTTTACTTTTATTGGATACTGGGACACCATTTTCTATGAATATTGTGGTGCAGGCACATTTTTAGGTTTTATCCTGATGACGCTGCTGATCCTTCCGATCGCTATGGTCTACTGCGAACTGGCACCATTATTTCCAAGAGCAGGAGGAGAACTGATCTACAATACAGTGGGTATTAATAAACATATCGGTTTCTTTTCCTCATGGTTGATCATGGCAGCATGGATCGCAGTTCCGCCGTCTGCAGTTATGGCTATTGTCCAGTGGATGTTCCATGTACTTCATATCAAAAGCAGTTTCCTTCTTATCGAAGGAGTTGCTCTGGTAGCTCTTATTGGTTATTGTGCCCTGAGTCTGCAGAATGTGGAGATTGCTGGCAAGATCCAGTTATACATGCTCATGTTTGCAATTGGAGGCTGTATTGTGGCAACCATCGCATTCCTGTTCTCAGGAGTATGGAGTTTTGATAATTTTAAGAACTTTTTCTATTCACAGGTGGGTAGCCATTTTGGTATCCCATCCTGGATCATAGGGATGGCTCTTTTGATCACTCCATTTTTCGGATTTGAAACAGTACCTCAGATGGTTGAGGAAGGTGATTTTCCTATTAAGGATTCAAATAAGGCGATCCTTGGTTCCATTGTTTCCTGCGGTATTGTATATTCCCTGTTTTTCTTCGGACTGGGCGGTATGCCGGTACAGTCTTTGGTAGAAGAAGGGGGAGCTGCAGTTAATGGTTTTCTGGCGATCACGATGATGGAGCAGTTAGGTGGCGGTTGGAGTGTATTTGCAGTAATCTTTGGTATTGCAGCGATTCTGTGTGCCATTGGCACCTGCCTGTTAGGTTTCTGGCTGTCAACAGTCCGTCTGATGTATGCAATGGGAGAGAACAATTTCCTTCCAAAAGCATTTACAAAATTAAATAGTCATCAGCAGCCGGTATTGCCCAATATTCTGCTGCTCATCATATCTCTGGTATTTCTGCTTTTACAGAATGCCACCACCTTTATGAATGACTTTTTTAACCTGATGAGCTTTGGCTGTGCCTGTGCTTATGCACTAACAATGATCTCAGCAATGCGGATCCACAAGAAATATCCAAACTGGGTATCTCCTTATAGATTAAAAGGCGGAAATTTCACAAGAGTAGTAGCGCTTATAATTGCAGTAGTGATCGCTTTCTTCTGTACATTAGGACAGAGTGCCGGTTCCTGGAAGTCTTTTGGAATTTACCTGGGCGTAGGAGTGTTACTCTGGCTTTGGATGGTTCTTGTAAACTGGAAAAAACATCCGGTGGAGATTGAAACAGTAGAAGGCTTAAAGAAGTTTTAGAAATTTAATTTTAGGAACTTAATTTTGAACCTGTACGGGAAACCGTCTGGCATATATAATAACTATAATAGTTAAAACAATAACAATTTTATATGTAAAGGAGAATGTAAAATGGCTAAATTGGATGGTAAGGTTGCATTAATCACAGGAGCTGCTGCAGGACTTGGTGAAGGTATTTCTACCGCTTATGCAAAATACGGCGCAAAGCTGATCATGGTAGACTTATCACCGGAAGTAGAGAAGACTGCTGAAAAGCTGAGAAAAGAGTACAATGCAGAGATCATCACAGTTGTTGCAAACGTAGCTGACCGTGAGCAGATGGATGCAGCTGCTGCAAAGGGTGTTGAAAAATTTGGTGAGATCAATGTTGCATGCTGCAACGCAGGTGTATGCCGTCTGGCTCCTTTTGAGGAAATGGATGACAAGACCCGTGATTTCCACATTGACGTAAATATCAAGGGTGTATGGAATACCTGTAAGGCAGTTATCCCATATATGTTAAAGCAGGGCGGCGGCAATATTGTTATTGCTTCTTCTGTAACTGGAGATATCGTTGCTGATGCTGGTGAAGCAGCATACGCTATGACAAAGGCTGCATTAGTAGGTCTGACCAAGTGCCTGGCTGTTGAGTATGCAAGCCGTAATATCCGTGTAAACTGCTCACAGTTAGGATACGCACGTACACCAATGGTTGAAAAGATGGCAGTTGAGTCTAATCCGGAGAATCCAGAGGCAGCAATCGCAGATATCGCTGTAGGTGTTCCTATGAAACGTCTTGCAAAACCAATCGAAGTAGGCGAACTGTTCGCATTCCTTGGAAGCGATGAATCCAGTTACTTAACAGGATCCCAGATCGTTATCGATGGCGGCAGCACACTGCCAGAGACTATGTCTATTGGTACAAACTAAATGGATATGTCACCTGATGGTGAGATTACCATAAATGAAAGCCGGATGTTGTGTGTCGTTGGCACTTCCACAACTGACTTTCATAGTAAATAATTTGGAAGTCATAGTTTTTATGGTGCAATTAAGCGGATATGTCTATTGGGGGCATATCCGCTTTTTTTACTGTTTTCTACAATTTTTTAACGGTATCCGGCACGGTGCAGCTCCCATGCAATATGAGCGCTTTCTTCCAGTTCTTCCAGGCAATAAAAAGCATCCATAACAGATTTTCCTGGAACAACAGGTCCATGGGCTTTTAAGAGATATCCATCGCTGGCAGCGGCCCTTCCACGGAAAGCGGCAAATAATTCCGGAGTTCCTGGTTTTTCGTAAGGGATGAGCCCAACGGTTCCAAGTTTCATTTTTAGGTAAGGGGTGTGATCTGGAATACAGTCTGTCTCATTCAGATCTGGAACAAAGCTCCAGAGAATGGAATAAGGGCTGTGGGTGTGGATCACGGCCTTGACATTTTCAGATTTTTCGTAAAGTGACAGATGGAGCGGCCATTCCTTACTTGGCTTACGGCCGGATATGTGAGTTCCGTCTGGCAGAAGGACAGAAAAATCCTCTTTGGTCAGAGTGCCAAAGCAGGTTCCGCTGGCGCTGACATAGATTTTTCCCTCATGATAAAAACTCATATTTGCGGAAGAACCAGATGTTTTTCCCCGTTCAAAAAGGCTGCGCGCAGCCCATACAGCATCTTCTAATTTCTGTTCCAGTTCTTTATCCATTTCCATAAATATTAATCCTCCAGTTTTTATGATGTCCTCTCGGAGTCTTTCGTTCACCTGCTTTTGCGGCTGATTTTTTGCAAAATCAGATATAGAAAGATTTCAAGAAAATATTGTGTATTTTTCAGAATCATTTAAGAGTTCTGTCCTGTCATAGAAAGTGCACGACCAAAAAAGTCTTCCTGACCAAAATTGCCGCTTTTTAGCACAAGCCGGATATCCGGCCTGGAAGCTGGCACCATGACTGGTACGCCGGGAGCAATGCTTTCTCCAATCTGGTAGGAAGAAAAATGCAGTCCCTTGGTAACTGCACCCGATGTTTCACCGCCTGCTGAGATAATACGGGTAAATCCATGTTCTACGGCTTTTTTTGCCAGATCTGCACAGACCTGCTCCAGCATAGATGCAATTTTTTCTCGCCCAAATTCCTGGGATTTGCGGACCATTTCCGGTGTATCTGAACTATATATCAGCACAGCATGCTGCTCATCTGTATGAGCCTCTATAAATTCCCAAATCTGTTTTGGTGTCTGAATACCGTTTAACAGTGCCAGAGGATCCATGCGCAGAGCCGGCATATTCTGAGCCTTATACCATGCGATTTGGGAAAGTGTCATTTTAGAACAGCTTCCTGCAATGAGAAGAGCCTTTCCAGGAACTGCAGTTTCTGGAATCTGGCCGGATGTGCCAGAATTAGAAAGCAGATATTCTGCCAGTGGTTTTAAAAGACCGCTGCCGCCAGATAAAAATGGGAGATGACCGAAGCTTTTTGCAATTTTTTCACCATCTTCATCAGTTTCATAATCTGGGATCAGGTAGAACGGATCGTTATTTTCCGGTTCTTCCCATATGGTATTTCGCGGCAGAATCTGGCAGGTATAGTGGCTTTGAGGGCGCATTAATTCTGTGATCCGGCTATCCCACATGGGAGTTAACGGATGGTCTTTCATAGGACTTTCATCTAATGGAACGCCATTTACAAAAAGTATTCCATTTGAGACTGTCCGGCCGTTTACCGGAAGAGATGGACAAAGAAGGGAATAGGGAGCTTTCATTTGTTCCATCAGTGCATCGCATACAGGTCCAATGTTGCCCTGTGGAGTGGAATCAAAGGTAGAGCAGTATTTGAAATAGAGATGGGTGACACCCTGCTCTAAAAGAAAACGCGCAGCATTTTTGCTGTCAGAAACAGCCTGTGAAGTTTCCTGGGTCCTTGATTTTAAAGCAATAACAATAGCCTGGACTGGTTTTAGATCCTTTGTATTTTCCGGGATTCCATTATAAAGCTGTACGCTCATGCCTCCTTTTACGAGAAACGAAGCCGCGTCACTGGCTCCAGTAAAATCATCTGCAATACATCCTAAGATGGCCATATAAATATCCTCCTTAACGATATGACAATATAAATAATAATAAAGTCTGTTAAATAAAAATAGAGATACTTCCCCTAAATTATAAATAGCAAAAATGATGCCAGATCTGCAAAAGCTAGAATCATTCTGAGAAAACGCTAAAATACAGGAAAAATGAGAATCGGCCGCCTTGACATAAAAAGTTGCAATGTTGTAATATAAACAAAAATATTGCAATTTGCAATATAATGCAACGAATGAAAGGTAGGCTATGATCATGATACATTTATTATTTGTAGTTCCTTATCCAGAACTGATGGAACAGGTAAAAGAGGTAGTAGCAAATCATCCGGAGAGGGAAAAGGTTAATGCAGATGTACAGGCACTGCGGGTAGATGAAATTCCGGATATTCCGGCAGGGACCTATGATGCCATTATTGCCAGAGGCTATACAGCCCAGAAGACATTGACAAAATATTCAGAGACAACACCGACTATTCGTGTACATATTTCCGGTTATGATATTATCCGGGCAGTTTATGAATGCCGTGAAAAATATCATCCTAAAAAGATTGCAATATGTGGTTCAGAGGAAAGACTGACGGAGGCGGCCAGTGTATGTAAAATACTGGGAGTAGAGGCAAATGTATATGCTCCGGTGCGAAATCAGGATCTGCCGCAGGTATTAAATAAAGCTATAGAAGACGGTTGCGATGCTCTTGTAAGCGGTTATTCTGCCAATTTGCTTGCTGGTAAAATGGGCTTAAATTCTGTGGTGATCCAGACTGGTGCAGCGGCATTGTCTCAGGCGATGGATGAAGCTATTTATACGGTAGAACGTATCCGTCATGAGCGGGTTATTTCCCAGATGTATAAAACGATTATATATTCTTCTGATGCAGGTCTTCTTTATGTAGATAGAGAAGGAATAATCCGGGTCCGCAACCATGTGGCTCGACAGATGAATGGAAATGTGAGCATTATGGGAAAGCCTCTGAAGATGGTGATATCATGGCTGGAACCGTTGTTTTGCAGCGTTATGAAGAACGGAAAAGTAGAAACAAGACTGATCTCAATTCCTGGGAGCAAAATAACAGTTTCTGTAAAATGTTCACCTGTGATCGCCAACAATGAGCTGTCAGGAGTGGTGTTTAACCTGACGGATGTAACGCAGATACAGGAATTAGAGAGCCAGATCCGTCGAAAGCTTAGTGAACGGGGATTAAAAGCCCGATACACATTTGACCAGATCATCCATAAAAGCAAAGAGATCGACCGTGTGATCCAGCTGGCAGGGCGGTATGCAGCATCAGATTCCAATGTTATCATTATTGGTGAAACAGGAACAGGAAAAGAATTATTTGCACAGAGTATACATAATGCAAGCAAACGTAAAAATGGCCCTTTTGTGGCTGTGAACTGTGCGGCACTTCCGGAAAATCTGTTGGAAAGCGAACTGTTTGGCTATGTGGAAGGCGCATTTACAGGAACCAGTAAAGGAGGAAAAATGGGTCTTTTTGAGCAGGCTCACGGCGGAACTCTGTTTTTAGACGAGGTAGGAGAGATATCTATGGCAATCCAGACCAAACTTTTGCGCGTCTTGCAGGAACGGCAGGTAAGAAGGATCGGTGATAATAAGGTGATCAATGTGGATGTACGTATCATATCTGCTACTAATAAAAGTATCCGGAAAATGGCGGATGTGGGTCAGTTCAGGCGGGATCTGGTGTATCGCCTGGATGTGCTGCGTTTATTTTTACCGCCCCTTCGGGAACGTGAAGCAGATGTGGAGTTGCTGTTTGTAAATCAGTTACAGGGCATGGCCAAGAGAAATGGGCAATTGCCGGTAAAGATTGAAGCGGGAGTATTTCCGTTACTGTGCCAGTATCCGTTCTTTGGAAACATAAGGGAATTGCGCAATATTGCGGAACGGGTGTTTGTTCTTCACGAAGGGGATATTATCAATGCCCATGATGTACATGAGGCACTTTATCCTGCTGATCTGGATATGGATCCATCATTTGCAATTTCCACAGGAACAGGGCTGGCAGAGCTGACAGAAACACAGGAGCAGAATTCCGAAAATTTTTTAGGAGAAGAGGAACGGCTCCGGCAGGCTCTGAAAATTAGTGGTGGTAATAAAGGGAAAGCGGCAAAATTACTGGGAATCGACCGTTCAACCTTGTGGAGACGGATGAAAAAGTATGAGATCTAAAATATATGTTGCAAAATGTTGCAAAAATAATGCAAAATAAAACAAGATAGCAACATTGAAAAGAAACACAATTTAAATATGCAGACAGATATACACAACAAAATCATAAAAATTTGTTGTATCTCCGTTGGTTTTTCAATCCGTGCCAAAAGTTGGCACGGATCATGCTTTATAAAAAGGCAGAAAGAAAAACAAGGAGTGATGTGTTGTGGATTATACTAATTTATTAAAAGACAATAGTGGAAAAATATCAAGAGTAGGTATTGTGGGAGCTACAAAGGGATACGGCTATACCCTCCTGGCTCAGATTCCCAAAGTAGCACATATGGAATTGCGGGTCATCTGTTCCCGCCATCCAGAGGAATGTGTGGATGTTTTAAAAGAAACTGGTTTTGACGAGAAGAAATTCGTGATCTGCGAAACAAAAGAAGATATTGACGGGGCAGCTGAGGATGGGATTCTGATCGTTACCGATTATCGACTGGTTATGGAGTGCGGCATTACAGCTCTCGTAGAGTGTACAGGAAATACAAAAGTGAGTTCAGATGCAGCCATTTCTGCACTGGAAAGAGGTATTAATGTTTACATGGTTTCTAAGGAAACAGATAGCGTATGCGGACCTTTATTAAATCAGATCGCAGCAGAACATAATGCAGTTTATGCATTGGTAAACGGAGACCAGCCAAGAAATCTTCTGGATCTGTGGTCTTGGGGAAAGCTTTTAGGACTTGAGATCGTAGCAGTTGGAAAATCCAGTGAATATGATTTTGTGTGGGATCGTGAGACTGGAGAATTTACATATCTGGATGGAAATTCTTCTCCTGAGCAGTTGCCGGAAATGAAGGATTGCTGGTATTACGAAGGAACAAAGACGCTGGAAGAAAGAAGCTGTCTGTTAGAGAAATACCGTGAAGTTATTTCTGCGGATCTGTGCGAAATGAATCTGGTATCTAATGTGACCGGCATGGTTCCATCATCTCCATTTTTAAGTTATCCTATCGCAAAGACAAGTGAACTGGCAAACATTTTCATTCCAAAAGAGGATGGAGGTATTCTGGAAAAAACAGGTGTTGTAGATGTTTTCTATAACTTAAGAGGAAAAGACGAAGCCAGTTTCTGTGGCGGTGAATTTATCATTGTAAAATGTGAAAATGAGAAGATGTGGGATATCTTAAAAGGCAAAGGTCATGTGATGAGCAAAAACGGCAAATACTGCTGTGTCTATTATCCATATCATTACATGGGTTTGGAAACACCAGTATCTATTCTTCTTGGTGATCTTATGGGAATCGGGACACATCCGGAATGCCGCCAGGTTTCTGTAATGGCTGGTGTGGCACAGCGCGATCTGCCAAAAGGAACTGTTCTGAAGGTAGAAGGACACCATCATTCTATTGATGGACTGACACCGGAACTTTTGGAAAGAAAAGCAACCGGAAATGCGGCACCGTTCTATCTCCTGAATGGAGCAGTTCTGTTAAATGATGTGAAAAAGGGACAGCCGGTAACTACAGATGATGTAGATCTTTCTGCACTGGAAACTTACCAGATCTATAAAAAGGGGTTGGAACTGGACTAAGAGTTTTACAGTGTTTAAAAGGTGAAGCAATATAGATTTGTATTTTAGGAGGGTAAACAATATGAAGATTTGCGCAACAATGAAAAAATTTCCAGGTGGTATGATGGTAATCCCGTTGCTGATAGGCTGTCTGGTGAACACATTTATACCTCAGTGCCTGCAGATCGGTGGATTTACAACAGCTCTTTTTAAAAGCGGACAGGCAACACTGGTTGGTTTATTTATTTTCTGCAGCGGTGCTACTATTAATGTAAGACAAGTTGGACAGCCTCTTTACAAAGGTGCCGTTTTAACGATTTTAAAGCTGGTCATTGGTGTTATTATTGGATATCTGTTAAATATGGCATTTGGACCTGCCGGTGTCCTTGGACTGACTCCATTTGCAGTTATTGCAGCTGTTACCAACTCCAATGGTGCGATTTACACAGCACTTGCAAAGGAATTTGGCGATGAAACAGATATGGGTGCCATTGCTGTTCTGTCTTTAAATGATGGACCTTTCCTTACTATGATCGCACTTGGAACAACAGGACTTGCATCTATTCCGGCGTTAGATATTGTAGCAGCGATCATTCCTCTGATCATTGGTATGATCTTAGGAAATCTGGATTCTGATTTCAGAGATCTTTTATCCAAAGGACTTAATATGATCCTTCCGGTAAACGGTTTTGTATTTGGCGCGAACATGAGCCTGATCACTATTGCAAAGGCTGGTGTTCCAGGCATTCTCCTTGGACTTATCACCGTATTATCTACCGGCGTTTTAACTTATTTCATTTACAGTGTGATCCGCAGAAAACCAGATCCTATGGGTATGGCGATTGGTACAGTTGGTGGAAATGCAGTTGCAACACCAGCATCTGTTGCTATTTCTGATCCAAGCCTGGAACCATATGTAGAATCTGCAACTGCCCAGACTGCAGCAGCTGTAGTTATCACTGCGATCCTGACACCTTTACTGACTGGTTTTATCAGCCGTCGTATTGCAAAAAAGAATGCAGCTAAAAAAGAGTAAAAACAGTAAAGCAGCAGGATGATTGATAAGTAAGAAAGAGAAGGTATGGATTTATGATCATTAAAGCAGGAAAAATAATAGTTGGAAAAGAACTGGAAGTAAAAGAAAACGCAGCAATTAAGATTGAGAACGGAAAAATAACGGAGATTTATGACAAAGTATCCGAGATACCATCAGAAGATCCATCAGAGATCGTTGATTATGGTGATAAAACGGTAATTCCAGGTATGATCGACTGCCATAACCATCTGGCATTGGATACACGCCTGGAAAACCATCTGGTCAAGATGAATGACTGTGAATGCGAACAGACTATACGCGCTCTTAAGACCATGAAAGATGATCTGGTATCAGGTGTTACCACTTCCAGATGTCTGGGCGATCGTTTTTATATTGATGTTACCTGTAAAAAGGCACAGAAGGAAGGCCGCATTGTTGGACCAAAGCTGGTTGTCAGTGGAATCGGAATGCGTGCATCCCATGGTCACGGATATGTGGGAATGCCTTTTGATGGTCCGGAAGAATTTAGAAGACAGGCAAGAGAAAATATCCTCCATGGTGTAGATTTCCTGAAGGTATTTATGACAAAAGTTATCAATGCTACACCATTTATTTATCATTTTATGAGTCCTGAAGAGCTGAGAGCAGTAGTTCAGGAGGCAAAAAGTGTTGGAATTACAACGGCATGTCATTGTTCTGGCGGACAGGGGCTGGATGACTGTGTAGATGCAGGAATTGACTGTCTGGAGCATGTTTATTATATAACCCCAGAACAGGTAGAAAAAGTAAAGAAAGCAGACCGTTGGGTGGTTTATACTCCTAGTTATGCTTTAAATGATACGCTGCTGTTTAAGTTTTCGCCAAAGGACAGAGAAGGAAGCCTGAAAGAAAAAGAGATCATCTGCAAGTGCTTAGAAGGTGCCATTGAAGGCGGTCTGAAATTTGGTATCGGTACAGACGGTATCCATCAGGGACTGGCTCAGGAAGCAAAATACATTTCTCAGCTGGGGGCATCCAACAAAAATGTACTGGCTGGAATCACTGTGAATGCGGCAAAACTTTGTGGAGTTTCAGATAAGACGGGTGCCATTGAAAAAGATCTGGCAGCAGATCTGGTAGTTCTGGATGGAAATCCGTTAGAAGATATTGATGCCTTGAAGAGAGTGGCAGCTGTATATCAGGATGGCAAAAAGATAGAGTTATAAAATTTAGTTGAAAATCAAACAAAACCGCATAAAAAAATCCCCGTGTCTGTACAGAGATACGGGGATTTTTTATGCCATTTCTCGTTAGATTTGTATTAGCTGATGCTCAATTCCTTCTTCTTTTAGTATCGCTTCTTCTCTTTGATGACAGGTAAAGATAATGCACTGGCTGTCCAGGGCTTTTGAGAGCCATTTCAGTGCGGTTTTTAAACGGTCATCATCATAGAGAGCAAAGCTGTCATCAAAGATCAGGGGCATAGTGCCGTGATCACCGATCACAAGTTTGGCAGCAGCTAAACGGACAGCCAGGTAGATCTGGTCCATGGTGCCGCTGCTGACCTGGTCAATAGGGACAAGACGGGTGGGTGTGTTCATAAAGATATTTAAGTCCTGGTCGATGCTCATGCTGCGGTAAATGCCGCCGGTGATGCCTTCGATCAGTTCAGAAGCCGTCTTATTTAAGTAAAGCCCGAAAGAATCCCGGATGGTGGTAGACAGATTGGTCATGGTATCCTGAGCCAGGTCTAAAGCGTCTAATTCTTCCTGGATCCGCTCATTTTCTGCCAGAACATGTTTTAACTGTTCGGCTTCATTTTTCTTTGCAGCCAGCTGCTCTAATTTCTGTTCCAGTTCCCACTGGATATGCTGCTGCTTCTCAATCTCTTCGGATACACCTTCTTCCGTTTTCTGAAGTCTGGCGATTTCTTCAGACATAGCCTTTAATGTATTTTCTGATTGTTCTACGGCCTTGCTTAACCGCAGGAAACCGGCCAGTTTCTCCTCTAAAGCATCCAGTGCTTCCTGGGAGATAGAAGAATCTTTAAGATGTCTTGAAAAGATCTCCTGGAGAAGTCTTGTTTCTGCGTCTAACTGTTTTTTGAAATGACGGCTGCGGTTTATTACCATAATTCCTGCAATCAGGAAAAGGATCCCGCATAGTCCGCATAAAAGAGCAGGAAGCTGTAAGGCCGCCGGTGAAAGCTGTAAAAATCTGGGAGCCAGGCTGGACAGAAAAGAGATGCCCGCGTTGGGCGCCAGAAGGAAAAACAAGGAATTTCCAATTCCAAGGGCCGCAAAAAGCAACAGAAAAAATGCTCCTGCAGCCCGTGAATGCCTGCTGCAGGCTTCTTTTGCACTGGCATGATCATTAAAATGCTGTCTGGTTTCATTCCGGTATTTTTCTACAGATGCCTGGTCCGTAAACTGGCTGTTTAATAAGATCTGCCGCCCTTTTGCAGTTTTTTCCAGAAGCTGTTCTTTTTCTTTCTGCTTCTTATCTAATTTTTCTTTTACCAGTCCCCGTTCCTGACGTCTGGCAGTCAGATGGTTGGCATATTCCGGGGCCGATATTTCCTGTTCAATCTTACGGATCTCGCTGAGAGCAGCCGTATAGCTTTTAGCTGCTTCCGGTATAAACTGATTTTCCAGCTGCCTGCGCTGGGCTTTTAAGTAAGCACTGGCTTTGGTGATATTTAAGGCAATGCTTCCGGATGTATTTAAATTTGCAATATAATTTCGCAGCTCAGCAACCATTCCGCCGTCTGTGGCGCATTTTAACTGGCCAATACTGATGGTATTGTCATAGACAGTTTCTGACAGGCCGCACCGCAGCTTGTCCCACAATGCCCGGGTATTTTCTTCTTCTTTTCCTGTAGTTTCATTAATGATAGATAAGCGTTTATCACCTTTCTGGAAACGGCGTTCGATCCTGTAGATTTCCCCGTCACATTCCAGCCGCAGATAGCCTTCGTAGACACCGCTTTGGGTCCATGGCTGGAATTTAGAGTAGGTATCATTTTTAGAGGCACGTCCCCGTCCCCGTTCAATGCCAAAGAGCATGCCCTTGATAAAAGTATGCAGGGTGGATTTCCCGGCTTCATTTTTTCCGTAGACAATATTTAAACCGTCCTGAAAGGAAATATCCTGGTTATGAAATTTTCCAAAGCCGTCAATATGCAGACTGAGTATTTTCATGGGCTTAGCTCCTTTCGTCAGTAGTGTGAAGCAGGGCATTGACGCCGTAATACAGTGCTTTCTTTTCCACAGGCCCCATATCGTCATTCTGGAGTGCCTGGATAAAGAAGCCGATCATGTCACTGGAATGTTCTGCAAACAGGGCAGAAAAATCATAATCCGGTTCTGTGTCGTCAATCACTTCTGCAATGCGGTAGAACGTTTGCAGGGAAGACAAGTCAAATTCAATATCCGGATCCCGCATGCCTTTGATGCGGAAGCGGTAGATGTTGTTTGTGCCACGCTTTTTGATCTCTGCTTCGATCCGGTCTGCCAGTTCACCGTTTGTTGTTTCCTTTGATACGTTTACGGCTAATGGCATGTACTGGAGAGAGGCAGCAGGAACAAACTCCAGATGGGTCAGTTTTCTGGTCACAGGATGGATCTCACCGGTAAAATATCCGTGGATGCCGGTTTCTGTCAGGTCTAAAGGTTCAGGTGAACCGCAGTAAGCCATCTTATCCTCAGCAATCACCTGGGGTTTGTGGATATGTCCCAGTGCAATGTAAGAAAATGGGGATAACTCCAGGCTATTAAAGTTTAATGGAAGGTGGGAAGCATCGCCGCCGTGTGCCATAAGGATCTGGATGCGGTTGTTTAAAGGAACCTGAATGTCTTCTAACAGTGGTTTTTTGATCTCAGTGGTGTGGTAGCTGAAGCCGTAAACTTCAGTATTGATATCTTCAAAATAGACGGATCTTAAAGTGGGCTCCATGAGAAATGTAACGTTTGGACTCCATGCAAAGCTTAAAAGGGCAGAATTATCCCGTATGCGGTCATGGTTCCCGGCAATGAGAATGACTTTTACATTGGGAATGGTGGTAAACAGATAGTTGACTTCTTTTAAGTCCCGTACCAGTGGCTGGCGGTGAAACAGATCACCGCTGATGAACAGACAGTCCGCCTGCATTTTCCCAGCCTGGGCAATTATCTTCTTAAAGGTATCTTTGATCGCCTGAGCCCGTTCGCTTCCCCAGGGCTTATCTGCATCGGGAGTCATTCCCCAGTGGATGTCGCCTGTATGGATAAATTTCATGGATGCCCTCCTTTGAAAATTTCATGTACTCTCGGAGTCTTTCCTGCACTTGCCTTTGTGGCTGATTTTTTGCAAAATCAAGTACAAAAAGATTCCGAGAGTACATATTCTAAAAACGGCGCAAAACAAAAAAAATGTTTTGCGCCGGAGAGTGCTGGTAAGCCAACGAATTGCTCCGCAGCTACGCTGCTCCCGCAATTCTAAAAACATTCAGAATCCGCAGATTTGCGATGCAAATCGCTTCTTCTTCATGTTTTTGGCGGGAACCAAAGTCAGATGCCTTATCGTGCAAGCACGAACAGCACCTGCACTTTTGTTCCCTTGGCTTACAGTTCGCAGTTATTAACAGTTCTTGGGAATGGGATAACGTCGCGGATGTTGGACATACCGGTCAGATACATTACGCAGCGCTCAAAGCCAAGTCCGAAGCCTGCATGGCGGGTAGAACCGTATTTACGAAGATCCAGGTAGAATCCGTAATCCTCTTTCTTAAGTCCCAGCTCATCCATTCTTGCAACCAGCTTGTCATAGTCATCTTCACGCTGGCTTCCGCCGATGATCTCGCCGATTCCAGGAACCAGACAGTCTACAGCAGCAACAGTCTTACCGTCTGGGTTCATCTTCATGTAGAATGCTTTGATCTCCTTTGGATAATCGGTAACGAATACAGGTTTCTTGAAGATCTCTTCAGTCAGGTAACGCTCATGCTCAGTCTGAAGGTCGCAGCCCCAGGATACCTTGTAGTCAAATTTGTCATTGTGCTTCATTAACAGATCAACAGCCTCAGTATAGGTGATGCGTCCGAATTCAGAGTTGAGAACGTTGTTTAAACGGTCTAACAGACCTTTGTCTACGAAGTTATTGAAGAAGTTCATTTCTTCCGGAGCATGCTCTAAAACGTACTTGATCACATATTTTAACATGCCTTCTGCAACACGCATATTATCATCCAGGTCAGCGAAAGCCATTTCCGGCTCGATCATCCAGAATTCAGCAGCATGACGGGTGGTGTTGGAGTTCTCTGCGCGGAAGGTAGGTCCGAAGGTATAGATATTGCGGAATGCCATAGCGTAGGTTTCGCCATTTAACTGGCCGCTTACAGTCAGGTTGGTTGGCTTTCCGAAGAAATCCTGCTTGTAATCAATGGTGCCGTCCTCATTTTTAGGTACGTTGTTTAAGTCTAAAGTAGTAACCTGGAACATTTCTCCTGCACCTTCGCAGTCACTTCCGGTGATCAATGGAGTGTGGACATAAACAAAGTCCTTTTCCTGGAAATACTGATGGATAGCATATGCGATCAAAGAACGCACACGGAATACTGCCTGGAAAGTGTTGGTTCTTGGACGTAAATGTGAGATGGTGCGCAGATATTCAAAAGAGTGGCGCTTTTTCTGCAGTGGGTAATCAGGTGCAGATGCACCTTCAACAGTAACCTCAGTAGCCTGGATCTCAAAAGGCTGTTTTGCCTGTGGAGTAGCAACTAAAGTGCCTTTAACAATAATGGCAGTTCCAACACCTAATTTGGAAACCTGTGCGAAGTTTTCCAGAGTGTCATGGTAAACAGCCTGAAGGGTCTCAAAATAAGTTCCGTCACTGATAACGATGAAACCGAATGCTTTAGAATCGCGAAGGCTGCGGATCCATCCGCCAACGGTAATTTCCTTGTCCAGGAACTTTTCCGGATTTTTATAAAGTTCTCTTACTGTAACTAAATCCATGATGAGTAATATCTCCTTTTCTCCAATACAAAATTTCTAAAAGCAAAATTGCAATATTATTAGGTATTATAAGGTATTTCACGTAATGTTTCAAGGTTTTCATGCGTTTCTGCGGGGTTTCTTAGGCTATTTGTGTGCATTTCTAGGCAAGAAAAGAGCAGTCTCACCTATCAACGCACTTGGTTGATGGCAGGGGACATATAGTGCCCGGAGGATTTTAACAGCACAACATCTTGAGAAAAGTGAAAAATATAAAACATGATATCGAAAAATGTCGGAAAACTGCATAAAAAACACAAAATATATTCAAATATTTGTGTACTATTTATAAAGTTTGTGGTATAATTATGTTTACCAAAATTATATAACAGCAAGAGGTGATAACGTGATTAAAAAAGAAATGATTGCCATGCTTTTAGCTGGCGGACAGGGAAGCCGTCTTGGCGTTCTTACACAGAAAGTAGCCAAGCCGGCGGTATCTTTTGGGGGGAAGTACCGAATCATTGATTTTCCGCTGAGTAACTGTATCAACTCAGGTGTTGACACCGTTGGTGTCCTGACACAGTACCAGCCTTTACGTTTAAATTCACATATCGGAATTGGTATTCCGTGGGATTTGGACAGAAATGTTGGCGGCGTGACGATCTTACCTCCATACGAAAGAAGCAAAGGAAGTGACTGGTATACCGGTACTGCCAATGCGATTTTTCAGAACCTGGAGTATATGGAAGCATATAATCCAGAGTATGTGCTCATCCTTTCCGGTGATCACATTTACAAAATGGACTACGAAGTGATGCTTGATTATCACAAAGCAAACAATGCGGATATCACCATTGCTGCTATGCCGGTACCGATTGAAGAAGCAAGCCGTTTCGGTATCTTGATCACAGACGAGCACAACCGTATTACAGAGTTTGAGGAAAAACCGGCTGTTCCAAGAAGCAACTTAGCTTCCATGGGTATTTACATCTTCAGCTGGCCGGTTCTTAAGGAAGCCCTGATCAAGATGAAGGACGAGCCTGGATGTGACTTTGGAAAACACATTATTCCATACTGCCACGCAAAGGGCGAGAGGATCTTTGCTTATGAGTACAATGGTTACTGGAAGGACGTAGGTACTCTTGGCTCCTACTGGGAAGCAAATATGGAGCTGATCGATATTATTCCAGAATTCAACCTGTATGAAGAATACTGGAAGATCTACACCAAGAGTGATGTGATCCCGCCTCAGTACATAGCTTCCGAAGCCAATGTTGAGCGAAGTATCATTGGAGAAGGAACGGAGATCTATGGTGAGGTTATCAACTCTGTTATCGGCGCAGGCGTTACCATTGCAAAGGGTGCTGTAGTTAAGGATTCCATTGTTATGCAGGGAAGCGTCATTGGAGCAGGTACATCTGTTGAAAAGGCCATTATTGCAGAAAATGTAAAAGTTGGTTCTGATGTGCAGATCGGTGTTGGCGAATATGCGCCTAGTACATATGACCAGAAGGTATATCAGTTCGATCTGGCTACCATCGGTGAGAACTCCATTATCCCTGACGGCGTAAAGATCGGAAAGAATACCGCCATAGCAGGCGAGACCACCGTGGGCGACTATCCTGATGGATTACTGGCAAGCGGAAATTACATTATAAAGGCAGGTGGCGTGAAATGAGAGCAATCGGTATCGTATTAGCAGGTGGCAACAGCAAGAGGATGCGGGAACTGTCCAATAAAAGAGCAGTGGCTGCTATGCCGGTTGCAGGAAGCTACCGCAGTATTGACTTTGCATTAAGCAATATGACAAACTCCCACATTCAGAATGTGGCTGTATTTACACAGTATAACTCCAGATCCTTAAACCTTCATCTGAGTTCCTCCAAGTGGTGGGATTTCGGACGTAAGCAGGGCGGACTGTATGTATTTACACCATCCATTACTCCTGAAAACGGAGACTGGTACCGTGGTACAGCAGATGCTCTTTATCAGAATCTGACCTTCTTAAAGAACAGCCATGAGCCATATGTAGTGATCACTTCCGGTGACGGTGTCTATAAGCTGGATTACAACAAGGTTCTGGAATACCATATTGAGAAGAAAGCAGATATCACTGTTGTCTGCAAGGATATGGAAGAGGGAACAGATGTTACCCGCTTTGGATGCGTTAAGTTAAATGATGACGGACGCATTACAGATTTTGAAGAAAAGCCTATGGCTTCTGATGCTACCACCATTTCCTGTGGTATCTATGTTATCCGCAGAAGACAGCTGATCGAACTGTTAGAGCGTTGTGCAGCAGAGGACAGATATGACCTGGTAAATGATATTCTGGTACGTTATAAGAATTTAAAGAGGATCTATGCCTATAAGTTAGACAGTTACTGGAGCAATATTGCTACCGTTGATTCTTACTATAAGACCAATATGGATTTCTTAAAGCCGGAAGTAAGAGATTATTTCTTCAAACAGTATCCGGATATTTATACCAAGATCGATGATCTTCCACCGGCAAAATACAATCCAGGCGCTGTTGTTAAGAACAGCCTTGTATCAAGTGGTTGTATTTTAAATGGTACGGTAGAGAATTCTATTCTTTTTAAGAAAGCATACGTAGGAAATAATTGTATCATTAAAAACTCTATCATTTTAAATGACGTTTATATTGGTGATAATACAGTGATTGAAAACTGTATCGTTGAAAGCCGGGATACCATCCGTGCTAATACAACTTATATTGGAACACCTGAGAACATTAAGATCGTCATTGAGAAGAACGAACGTTATACATTGTAAAAAGTTACAACATAGTGCGGCCCGTTCTTCTGATTCCTGCAGAAGGAGTGCAGCACGGGGGCTGACGGAAGAAACGGAAGGAGTATTGAAACATGCAGGTAACAGATGTGAGAGTAAGACGGGTGGAGAAAGAAGGTAAGATGAAAGCAATCGTCTCCATTACCTTAGATAATGAGTTTGTGATCCACGATATCAAAGTCATTGAAGGTGAGAAAGGATTATTCATCGCTATGCCCAGCCGTAAGGCAGCAGACGGCGAATATCGGGATATTGCCCATCCGATCAATTCCGGTACACGGGAAATGATACAGACGATCATTCTGGATAAGTACGAAAGTACATTATTAGAAAACGAAGAAGAAGCGCTTGCATAAAAAGCAGTCGCTAAAGTACAATGAAGATACCCTGGACCAGCAAACATGGCAGATGTCATGAACTGGTCTGGGGTATTTTTTGAAAAAATACTTTGAAATTCAAAATATTGGCATTGTACAAGGGGGATCTGTGTGCTATAGTTAGGACGTAAATGTATATTAATAGACATATATGTACAATGTGTATAGCAACGTAATGTTTTAATCATGAGTAGGAGAAAAAGAATGATTTCATACGAGAATACAAAGACAGTAGGGGACCTGGTCTGGAATACAGGAAGAGAGTATGCCGGACGGGTATTTTTGCGTTATGAGGAAAATGACGTAGTATATGAAGTAACTTATGATGAGTTTGCAGACCAGTGCCGGGCAGTTTCAGCCTGACTGCAGGAGCAGAATGCAGCTGCCGGACATAAGGTGAGAGTGGGACTGATGGGAAGCAGCAGTCATCATTACCTGGTGTTCCTGTTAGGCGTTATGGCAAGCGGAAATGTAGTGGTTCCGCTGGATGTACAGTTAAATGAGGAGACATTTGCGGATAATGTAAACCGCTCAGATCTGGATATTTTATTTTATGACTGGGATCATTATGGCCTGGTAGAAGCGATCAAAGAGAAATGTCCACGGCTTAGAGCCTGCATTTCTTTGCAGCATGGAAAACATGTGCCATGTTCTGACCGGATCTTAAAAGAATATACGGGGATCCAGGTGGATCCTACAGTTTCTGAAGAAGACTGCGCCATGGTGTTGTTTACATCAGGAACAACCGGCAGAGGAAAAGGAGTTATGCTTTCTAACCGCAATTTGATGGATAATAACTTTTGCACCACGGACAAGGATCATCCGGAAAAAGAGGTTTACTTAAACATTCTTCCTATCCATCATGTATTCTGCATCAACGGTGATGTATTTACAGTTATGCGTTACGGCAGTGTACTGTGTTTAAACCGGGATATGGCCCGCCTGGCAGCTCATATCCAGCTGTTCCAGCCGACGGTGATCCGTATGGTGCCTATGGTGGCAAAAGCTCTTTACAATAAGATCGCTATTCTTTCCAGACAGGATACTGGCCGTTCCCTGAATTCTATTAAACAGGAGGTGCTGGGAAAACGCCTTCACAAGATCATCAGCGGCGGCGGTTATCTGGCACCGGAACTGGCAGCCAATTTCAATCGTCTGGGTATTTCTATTGCTCAGGGATATGGTATGTCTGAGTGTTCTCCGAAGATCTCATCTCCGGATTGGAGCAGACCGGATAAGGTGGCCTCGGTAGGAAAGATCGTGGACCGATGCCAGGTGCGCATTGTAGATGGTGAGATCCAGGTAAAAAGTCCTTCTGTGATGATGGGATATTATAAAGAGCCTGACAAGACGGCAGAGGCTATTACCGAAGATGGCTGGCTTTGTACAGGAGATATTGGATATGTGGATGAGGAAAATTTCCTGTACCTGACTGGCAGAAAGAAAAACCTGATCATCTTAAGCAATGGTGAAAATGTGGCACCGGAGCAATTAGAGAATCTGTTTGTGGATGACCGTCTGATCGAAGATATCCTGGTATATGGGGAAGATGACCTGATCGCTGCGGAGATCTATCCCAATTTTAAGTATGCAGACGCTGCGGGGATCGATCATATTGAGGAAACAGTGGCCCAGATCATTAAAAAGCACAATGAGGGACTGCCTTCTTATAAGAAGATCGCCCGTTTTCACCTGCGTGATATCCCGTTTGCCAAAACTTCTTCTAAGAAGATCATCCGCAGTCAGTACTTCAGCCAGAAAAAGCAGGAAGCAGAAGAGCAGGTTAATGTACATAAACCGGAAAATGACCTTCAGCAGAAGATCTATGATGCGGTATCTGCTGTATTAGGACACAGCCGTTTTGGCATTGATACAGAACTTTACAGCGCAGGACTGGATTCTTTAGGAAGTGTGCTGCTGACAGATCTGTATGAAAAACTGCAGCTTTCCATGACGTTAAGTGATCTGATGGAACATGCCAGTGTACTGAAACTGGAGACTCTTTATAAAGAGCGTGCCGCAGAAGGGAAAAAAGAGTTTGAAGTCCGTGACATTTATCCGCTGACAAACCTTCAGCTGTATTTTGCCTATGTAATGAGGGGAAATACCACAGCGAATCTGCCATTTTTGTTTAAACTGGATCCCCATGTAAATGTATACCTGTTAAAGACAGCAGTAGAAAGAATGTTTGATGTGCATCCTGAATTAAAATGTGTGATCCAGCTTCATGAAGGGGCATATAAAAACTTCCGCAAAGATGACAGAAAAGTGGATATTCCCATGATCACTTTAAGTGATTCCCAGTGGGAAGAAACAAGAAAGGGACTTTTGCGCCCTTATATGTATACAGAAAATGAGCCTCTTTATCACGCAGGTATTTACATGACGGGCTCTGCTAACTACCTGTTCCTGGATATTGCCCATATTATGGGAGATGGCATGACTATGAATGTGCTGTTTGAGGACATTAATGCTATTTATGCAGGAAAGCAGGTAGAAAAAGAAAAATATACTTTTTATGAGTATATTCTGGATGAGAAAGAGCGGGATGCCAGGGGAATGCGGAAGGAAAATGAAGCTTATTTTGCCGATCTGATGAAAGGTTTTAAGATCCGTAAGAGTATTCTGGCAAGATGTGACTGTCATGACCTGGAACAGGGAGAAGACGGTGTTTTAAAGGCGCATTTTAAGGAGATCAACAGAGGAAAAATGCTATCTTTCTGCCGCAGAAATGGTATTTCTGAAAATGTGGTATTTTTAACTGCGTTTAATTATTGTATTGGTTTGTTCAGCGATGAAAAAGATACGGTGGGAACCAGTATCCACAGCGGAAGAACAGACAGCCGCTGGAACCGCCTGGCAGGACCATTATTTCTTACTTACTATTTCCGCTGCAGCCAGAAACCGGATGAAAGTGTAAAGGAGCTTTTACAGACCTCCGGTAAGCAGATCATGAAGACCATGGGGTGCTATATTTCCAATCTCCATGCAGATGAAATGTTCTTCCAGTATCAGGGGGATATTCTAAATGTCAATAAGATCGGCGGCTGGCCCGTTGAACGGGAGAAGATCCAGTTAGACGCGCTGCCGTTCCATTTACAGGTTATGTGGGATGAAAAAGGATATTATTATGAACTGCGCTACTGGAAGAACCGGTTTGATACACAGCTTTTAAAGCTGTTTATGACAGTAATGGAACAGATCGTGGCAGCAATGGAAGAGGAAGGTCAGGCAGCAAATCTTAAAAACAGGCTCTCCCCAGATCTGTTCCCGCTGCATTATCAGATAGAAGCAGGAAAGGTCAATGAAGCAGCCGGCTGTGAACTGATCCCGGGAGTAGATGGGGAAAAGCAGGTAAAAGCATATGTGTTAGATGAAAGCTGCCGCAAACAGCCATTTGGCGCATGGGGGAGACTGTATATTATGGATCATCCAACTCTTGGCTGGAGTGACAAGATCACCAACCCTTATGGACCGGGAATGCTGTATCAGACAGGAAGACAGGCCCGTATTATGCCGGATGGCCGTCTGGAATTTCTGGAACAGGGCGGACGCACGATCATGCGGGAAGGTCTGACAGGACGGAAGTTTTTGGATCTTTATAAGCTGGAGCAGGCGTTAGAGAGTGCCGGTGGGGTTACTAAGGCAGAGGCCTATGTACGCTATGGGGAAGGCAATAAACTGGTACTTCAGGCAGATGTATGGGGAGTTACTAAGGCAGATACAGAGCGTCTGAAAACATATGTGAGGGAACACTGCGGGGAAGCGCTGGTTCCTGAAGAAATAGACTGCTTTTAAGTATTGTAGTTTTCCTCAAAACACGATAAAATAAAAATGAGATCCATTTTTACGGACAGTAGAACGAAACATGGTCAAGCAGTGTGTTTTGTGTGAAAAGGAGTTTTGAGAATGAAATATGATGTAATTATTGTGGGGGCTGGTCCTGGCGGAATTTATTCTGCTTATGAACTGATGAAGAAGTGCAGCGATAAGAAAATTGCTGTATTTGATTCCGGTTATTCATTAAAGAAACGTCACTGCCCTATTGACGGTGAAAAGATCAAAGCCTGCATTAAATGTAAGTCCTGTTCTATTATGAGTGGTTTCGGCGGTGCAGGTGCGTTTTCTGATGGTAAGTACAATATTACCAATGATTTCGGCGGTACTTTATATGAATATATCGGCAAAAAGGCTGCTACTGAGCTGATGCAGTATGTAGATGAGATCAACATGGCACATGGCGGCGAAGGCACTAAGATGTATTCTACAGCAGGAACCAACTTAAAGAAGGTCTGTTTACAGAACCGTCTGAAGCTGTTAAATGCTTCTGTCCGTCATCTGGGAACAGATATTAACCTGGTTGTATTAGGCCAGTTATACGATGAGTTAAAAGAGCATGTGGACTTCTATTTCGAGTCCCCTGTAAGCCATATTGAGTGCCTGGAAGATGGCGGATACAGAGTATGGAGCAATGACAAGTCTTATGACTGTGAGAAATGTATTGTTTCCGTAGGACGAAGCGGCAGCAAATGGATGGAACACATCTGTAAAGAACTGGATATCCCTACCAAGTCCAATCGTGTGGATCTGGGTGTGCGTGTGGAACTTCCGGCAGTACTGTTCTCCCATTTAACAGACGAGCTGTACGAAAGCAAGATCGTATATCGTACCGAAAAGTTTGAGGATAATGTGCGTACTTTCTGTATGAACCCCAAGGGAATCGTTGTAAATGAAAATACCAACGGTATTGTTACTGTAAACGGCCACAGCTACGAGGATCCGGAAAAGCAGACAGAATGCACTAACTTTGCGCTGTTAGTTTCCAAGCACTTTTCTGAGCCGTTTAAGGACAGCAACGGCTATGGTGAAAGCATTGCCCGTCTTTCCAATATGTTAGGCGGTGGTGTTATCGTACAGCGCTTCGGTGATCTGATCCGCGGAAGACGAAGCACTCCAAAGCGTATTGAGGAAAATACCTTTGTGCCTACTCTTTCTGCAACACCTGGCGACTTAAGCCTTGTTCTTCCAAAGCGTATCTTAGACGGCATTATTGAAATGATCTATGCTCTGGATAAGATCGCACCTGGAACAGCAAACGATGATACCCTTCTTTACGGTGTGGAAGTTAAGTTCTACAACATGGAAGTAGATGTAGACGAGAACCTGGAAAGCCGTCACAAAGGACTTTATATCATCGGTGATGGCAGCGGCGTGACACATTCCCTTTCCCATGCATCTGCAAGTGGTGTGTATGTAGCACGTAAGATCGCGGAGAGCCTGGAAGGATAAGTAAGATAAGCTAATTTAAATCTCCGACAGTGCAGGTATGAATATAGTATCTCCATTGCCGGAGATTTTTTGCTTCAATAAAAGGTTCAGAAAATAAGTATTTAATGCAGAGTAAGTAAAAGACGAAGGATTGAGCTGGAAACAGAAAGGAGATATGGACTGCTGCAGGATAGGAAAACTGTTTTGCAGCAGTTTTTATGTGTAGTGGATGGATATTTTAAAATTAGTATTTGTATTTTGTGTGATCATAGGTGTAATGTGGATGAAAAAGCCTATGTGGCTGGCTGTGATCGCGGCATCTGTTGCAACGATCCTTTTATATGGCCTTTCTCCTGATGGGGCGATCCACGGCATCATAAAAGGGGCTACAGCCAGAGCTACCATTGAAACTCTGGTGGTATTTTATTCCATTACATTTTTGCAGAGGATGATGGAGAAAAGGAAAAATTTAAGCAATGCCCAGGTTGCAATGAACGGCCTGTTTAATAATAACCGGGTAAATGCTTCAATCGTTCCTTTTCTTTTAGGTATGCTTCCGGCTGCCAGCACAGTATTGATCTGCGGTCCTATTGTTCGGGAAAGTGTAAAGGATTCAGACCTTAGTGTGCCGGAACAGGCATGTATCACATCTTATTTCCGCCATATATCAGAAGCTTTTGTGCCTACTTATACCAGCATTTTTATTGCGTTGGGGATTACAGAAGGCCGTGTCAGTGCAGGAACCTTTATTTTAGCTATGCTGCCTATGGTAGCGGCACTTTTTGCTGTAGGCTGGATCTTTTATCTACGCCGGGTGCCTAAGGATACAGGAATGGTGCCGGATCAGCCAAAAGGGTATTATTGGAAGCTTCTGGCACAGAGTATCTGGGCCATTGCATTGACTATTGCATTGATCCTGATCTTTAACCTGCCTGTATGGGGCGCAGTGTGGATCTGTATTTTATTAAATGTATTTGTAAACCATTTTAATGGAAAAGAACTGGTTCCGTTTATCCGTACTGCTTTTGAGACCAGATTACTGCTCAGTACACTGCTGATCATGATCTTCAAGGAGCTGCTTACAGAAACAGGTGTTATCACATCACTGCCGGAGTTTTTCTCTGCGCTGCCGATCCCTACATTCCTTGTATTTGTGCTTCTGTTCCTCTTTGGAACTATTGTAGCTGGAACTCAGGCTATTATTGTATTATGTATGCCTATGGCAATGGAAGTGATCACTCCAGGGCATACAGGACTGGCGCTGTTTACACTTTTAATGTGTATCGGTTATGTGGCAATGCAGATTTCTCCTACTCACATATGTCTGATTCTGTGCTCGGAAGATTATAAGGCTTCCCTGGGCAGTATGATACGCAGGACAATCCCGATGGTTGCTTTATTTACACTCATCGCCATTGGATATTATGGGGTACTCAGCATGATGGGATTCTAAGGCAGCCCACTTTTATATCTTATGTACTCTCGGAAAGATGATCAAAATGTGACCTTGATTTTGTGTTTTTGCTGTGCTATACTTCTACTCGTTGCAAAGCCTGAAAAACCAAGGTCTTATAAGGCTTTCGCCGATTCCCGGCGTAAAATGAATCGAGTGTTCGTGACCTTCCACTCGTAAAACAAAACTAAAGGAGAATTGAAAAATGAACAAACAGTATTACCAATCAAGAACTGGCTTTATTACCCAGAGTGCGCTTATTGCAGCTCTTTATGTGGTGCTGACCATGATCGTTGCGCCTATCGCCTTTGGCCCGATCCAGTTCAGAGTCTCAGAAGTATTATGTGTGCTGCCGTACTTCTTAACCAGTGCAGTTCCGGGTGTTACCATTGGCTGCTTCCTTGCTAATCTGCTTTGCGGTGCAGCAACGCTGGATGTAGTGTTCGGAAGTATTGCAACTCTGATCGGGGCAGTTGGTTCTTACTATCTTGGAAAGAAAAATAAATGGCTGGTATGCCTTCCGCCGATCCTTTCCAACACCATTATTGTTCCATGGGTACTGCGCTATGCATATGGTTCCACAGATCTGATCCCATATGCCATGCTGACTGTAGGAATCGGAGAGATCCTGGCTATCGGTGTACTTGGAAATATTCTGTTAGTGACACTGGAACGTCATTATAAAGCAGTGCTGTTTGCAAAATAATATTGGAAAATATTAGTAAAATGTATCATTTGTGAATGATGAAGATCCCTCTGGAGTATTTTTAATGCACCAGGGGGATTTTTGCGCCTGAACTCTGGACATTTCCCTGTAAAACTGCTATTCTGGATATAAGCAGGATTTCAAATAAATTTCTAAAGATTCTAAAACTCTAAGCTGTATCAAACACAGCATCTTATCTGAACTCTTTGCTTAAATCACTGATTAATGGATCAGGCAGAGAGTACGGAGAAAAACTTTCTGCCGCACAACAGAAAGGACGATGCCTATGACACAAAATGTATGGGAACAGGAAGCAGTAAAAGACTTGGTGCAGTTAGAAGAAGGAGAGTTTAATCTTTGCGATTTTGCCTTGTTTTTGTCGGTTATGAAAAATGAAACAGCCCACAGACATATCAGGACGCAATTTCGCAACAGAAATGCAAAATGACACGGAGCAGGATGATATGCGCCGCAGAGCCAGATTTTATCAGGGGCTGATGGATACACCTGTTTTAAAATCGGGAAGAGAAACGAGATATAAATATCTTCCGCCAACGATCATTACCTTCATCACCCAGAAGGATATTTTTGGAAAAGGCCTGGCAAAGTACACATTCACAGAGCAATGCGAAGAGATAAAAGATCTGCATCTGGAAGACGGGACAACAAAGATATTCCTAAATATGTCCAGTAAGAATGGTGAACCGGTACTGGTCAGCCTGCTGCAGTATATGAAGCATACGACTTTGGAAAATCCAGAGATCCTGGTAAAAGATGAACGTATAATGTAGTTAAATGAGATCGTGACAGAAGTAAAGCAATCAGAAGAATGGGAGGCTGTAAGGATGAGCATCTTGTCAATAGGATTGGAACGTGGAGAGAAGATTGGACTGGAAAAAGGAATGGCTAGAGGCTTAAGCTGTGGAAAAGTTCAGGGGAAAGCGCAAAGTATCCTGGAACTTCTGGAAGAAAATGGTCCGGTATCTGAGAAAACCCATAACATGATATTATCTGAAACAGATATGGAGCGTCTGAGTAAGTGGCTTAAGGCAGCTGCCAGATCAGGCTCGGAAGAGGATTTTTTGGATAGAATACAGTAAATACAATAGTTTAGAGGTTTAGGAAAAATATAAAAAGGCGGTCTGGTTGATAAACCGGACCGCCTTTTTGGCAGTTCTTGTAAACGATATGCTTATTGGTTTAGCAGATTTATTCTTCCACAACTTCCACAATACTAAAGCCCTTTTCTTTCAACATATCCTCACAGGGACTGTCAAGGTGCATGCAGTAGACTCTGTGGCGTTCTTCACGGGGGATCCATTTCTCCATCTTGCCGTAGTAGCAGTGGGATGGATTCGGTGAATCGTGGGTACTGGTATCGTGGTAGATACGGTTTATTTCTCCTGCCAGGAAGCGGTTTCTGATGTCTTCAGGCAGTTCAGAAGAGTCACCGCTGTAGTAGATGGTTTCTGTACCGTCACTTAAAACATAGCCGTAGCATTTCATATCCAGGGCATGTTTCACTTCCACAGGAACGGCAGTCAGTCCGGCCGGATTTTCAGGAAGTGAAACATGGTAATGGTATCCTAAAGGTGTGATCCCTTCTAATGTAAGGAGCTGCTTAATGGTCTTCTGTGGATAGATCACATGAATGGCTTTGTTAAAGAGACAGTAAAAGTAGGAGATCAGGGTTCCAAGGCTTCCTACGTGGTCAGCATGCATATGAGTCAGGATCACATATACATCTTCAATGGAAGCCAGGTCCAGTTTGTGATAAAGCACATCAAACATGGTCTCTCCGCAGTCAATAAGATAAAGCGCTTTTCCGGAAAGCATGTATGCTCCCGTGTTTTTAAAGGGAGGATAAAAAGCGCTGCCTTTTCCGGTAAAATTTAATTCCATGCCTTTCCTCCTTAATGGGTATTTTCAGCGATCATTCCTTGATGCCGGCACTTACAAAGCTGCTCATAAACTGTTTCTGGGCAACTAAGAAAGCTAAGAGCAGAGGAATAATGATGATAAAGGCTGCAGCGCACACATTGGCCCACTGCATGTTGGCCTCCTTTGATTTTGCGAAAATAGCAAGTCCTACTGTCAGTGTACGGTTTGTAGGAGAGTTGGTTACGATCAGAGGCCATAAGTAGTTGTTCCAGTGGTAGCTGACAGAGATAACGGCAAAGGAAAGATATGCCGGTTTTGCACATGGCATGTATACACCCCAGATCGTCTGCCAGGTGTTGGCACCATCGATCTTTGCAGCCTCAGCCAGTGCCTTTGGAATGGACTTAAAGTGCTGGCGGAGTAAGAAGATAGCCATAGCACTTCCGTAGAACGGAAGCATCATACCGATCTTGGTATCGATCAGTTTCAGATCAGACAGTGTCATAAAGTTTGGAGTGATCAAAACGTCATTTGGGATAATGATCTGCATAAAGATCACAGCAAATACCAGTGCCTGTCCCTTGAAATCCAGAACAGCCAGCGCATAGGCAGCCAGAGTGGAAGTAAAGAACTGTACGGCAAAGGTGCATACTACCAGTGTCAGTGTGTTGATGTAATAGGTGCCAAATGGAATAGCATTCCATACATATTTAATATTGTCCAGTGTAAACGCTGTTGTTGGGAACAGTGTCATATGGAAGGATGGAACAGAAAATGCGGTTCCGATCAGCCAGATAAGTGGGATTAGCCAAAGCAGGCCTAAAATAACGGAAAATGCGGTGATCCCGGCACCGATCAAATGTTTTTTCTGCATGGTGTAAGGCCTCCTTTAGTTGTACTGGATCTTCTTGTCCTGGCTTAAGAAACGAGGAAGTGCTACTACCATAAGCAGAAGCAGCATAACCGTTGTCAGTGCAGAAGATACGCCGTAGTTGAAGTTTGTAAATCCCTGCTGGTAAATGTAGTACAGAAGCAGTGTGGAAGCGTTGTTTGGAGCTCCCTCTGTCATAATGACTACATGATCCACCAGCTTGAAGCTGTTGGTCAGCGCAATGGTGGATACAAACAGGAAGGTTGGTGCAAGAAGCGGTAAGGTGATCTTGCGGAAAATAGTCCAGGAGTTAGCACCGTCAATGCGTGCTGCCTCATTTACATCGGTAGAAATGCTCTGGATACCGGAAAGGAAGAATACCATCAGATATCCGGCCTCTTTCCACACGTACATAAAGGCCATAGCCGGAAGAACAGTCTTTTTACTGGATAAGATATTCATAGGCTGAAATCCCATGCTGATAAGCATCTGGTCAAGTAAGCCGTTTTTTGCCATGTAAATGAACATCCAGATACTGGCAATAGCGATCATGGGCATAACCACCGGATAGAAATAGGAAGTACGGACAAAACCGATGAGACGGCTTTTACGGTTGACTAAGGTTGCTAAAAACAGACCGACTACCATACTGGGAACAATGGTGATCAACGCAAAAAACAGCGTATTTCCCATTACTTTCCAGAAAAGAGAAGATCCGGCCAGATTGATATAGTTTTTCAGACCGATAAATTCCGGTGCGCTCATACCAAGCTTATATTTTGTAAGACTGAGCCAGATGCTCCGAAAGACCGGCCATACAGTAAAGGCTGCCATAAAGATCAGGGAAGGCATTACCAATAACCATCCTATGAGAGTGTTTCGCAGTTCACGCTGCTTTTTTGTATGTGTTTTCATCATTGCTTCTCCATTTATCAGATTTTCCAATTATCAGATTTCGAGAGAACAGTAGAAAATATGAAATAAATTGGCGCTGCCGTAAAGCACGGCAGCACCAACCTCATTTCAGAAAGTATCTGTTTAATTCTACTGATACTCAGACAGAACTTCTGTTGCCTGTTCCTGAGCTGCGCTTAATGCTTCTTCAGCAGTTGCGTCACCAGTTACTGCAGACTGGATGTTGTCATTTAAGACTCTCCAGATTTCAGCTGCATTGTAGGTGGTAAGCTCTGGCTTGGAGATCGGGATCTGCTCGTAAGCGATCTTAGCCTGAGGCAGTTTGTCATAGTATTCTTTCATGATGTCCAGATCGAAGCAGGACTGTCTGGTTGCAACATAACCGGTATCCAGTGCCCACTGTGCTGCGCGCTCTGGCTCAGTAGCAAACTTGATGAACTTCCAAGCTGCCTGTACGCGGTCTTCCGGAATACCTTCGGAGATGTAGAAGTTTCCGCCGCCGGTAGGAGCTGCCTGACGGGCATTTCCAGGAAGGAATGCAGTACCGAACTCAAAGTCAGCGTTCTTGCTGATGTTTGCCAGGTTTCCTGTGGTGTGGTAGATCATAGCAACTTCGCCTGCTAAGAACTGAGTAGGAAGATCGGTCCACTGTACGATGCCAGGAGCCATTACTTTGTACTTGTTCTGAAGATCAAGCCAGAACTGAAGTGCTTCTACGTTTTCAGGAGTATCAAACATAACGGACTTTCCGTCTTCAGCCATCAGGTTCTCACCATTTTTGCTGTTCTGTAAGCAGAAACCAGTGAAGGTCCACTGTGCGGAACCGGAGTTTAATGCGATACCAACGCCGTAACGGTTTTCGTTGGTCAGCTTCTGTGCATCCTCAACCAGCTCGTCCCAGGTTGCAGGTGCTTTTTCAGGATCAAGGCCAACTTCCTTGAATGCGTCTTTGTTATAGAAAAGGATCTCTGTACTTCTCTGGAATGGGATGGAGTAGATCTTTCCGTCTACGTAAGAATCCTCCATAAATCCGCTTAAGAAATCATCAATATAAGCTTTTCCTTCATCACCGTCTGCTGCGATCAGATCATCTAATGGCATTGCCATGCCGGTGGAAGCCATGGTGAATCTCTGGGTAGCAAGGCTTACGAATACATCTGGTGGTGTACCGCCCTGGATCGCTGTCTGGATCTTTGTAACGGTATCATCATAGTTTCCGGTATAAACAGGATCTACAACGATGTCAGGATTTTCTGCGTTGAAGTCTGCACAGATCTTCTCGATCAGCTTTGCAGCATCGCCGCCTACATTTACCGGATAGTAGAATGACAGGTGCATTGCGTCGGATGAACCGCTTTCAGCTGCTGCAGTGGTAGCATCGGCTGCTGCCTCAGATTTCTCAGCTGCTGCTGCGCTGGTGGTTTCTGCTGGCTTGGATCCGCCGGAGCAGCCGCCAAGTGCCATAGCAGAGGCTACTAAACAGGCAGATGTAAGTACGAGTTTCTTTTTCATGATACTCCTCCTTTTTGTTTGCGTTGGGCCTTTTTGAGGCCTGTGATTTGCTCTTAAGTTCACTATAGCATCATTATTGAAACGTGTCAAATGTTATTTTGATTTTTTGCACAATATTTATTTTGAATTTACGTGATACTTTAACAACTTTACCTATTCCATACAAAATTTACAATTTTTTTACAGAGAATATGATTGAATAAGGTTCAATTTTTTGGGTGTAATTGTGGTTTTTCGGGATATATGATATAGTTAATATAAGTATAAGTGCAGTAACAGATATCAGGAGGAACACATATGGCAACGATTAAAGATATTGCGAAGAAAGCCGGAGTGGCCCAGGGAACAGTTTCCAATGTATTAAATGGTAAGGGAAATGTAAGCAGTGACAAGATACGCCGGGTAATGGAAGCTGCAAGACAGCTGGGATATGTTCCGAATGAGAGAGCGGCTTTGCTGCGTAGAGGAACCAGTGACTGTCTGGCCCTGGTCATGCCTGATTCACGGGCCAGGCAATATGAGGATTTTTATTTCAGCTTTAAAGATTATGCCCAGGAACATGGTTATCTGGTATCACGTCACCTGACAAATGAAAACTCACCGGAAAGTGAAGTGGCTGCATTTTCAGAGGCAAAAGTGCGGCAGGTAAAGGGAATTGCCTGTATTTCCGCTGTAGCGGGTACTGCCAGCGAAACGGTTGTTTATAAAAACAGTGGGATTTTTGGGGAAATGGAACCGGATTCAAATAATGGGACTGATATTCCGGTGCTTTTTGTGGACCGGAAAACAGGTTTTCCTTCTGATTTTATTGGATTTGATTATGAAAAAGCGGGACAGGCCATGGCAGAGAAGGCACTGCAGGCGGGATATCGAAGCATCTGTCTGCTTACAGGAAATCCGGATTATTCCAGTGAAAAAGATTTCTGCAGGGGTTTCCTGACCAGAATGGAAGGTTCTGCCTGCCAGGTGATCCAGATCTGGACAGATTCATTTAGAAAATACCATAATATCATGCAGATATTTAACGGAACGCTGCCTCAGGCGTTTTTTATTTCCAATTATGGATTTGCAGAAAGCGCCAAAGATATGTGTACTACTTTTTATGGGAAAAAAGAAGGTTCACCGGATATTTATACCGTTTCACCTTTGTTTACCATTCCGGAAAATGATTTTATTAAATATGAGATGAATTACCGGCAGCTGGGAAAACGGGCGGCGAAGATACTCATCCGGAAAGCAGAAGAAGGTGCAGCTGGAGAACGTATGCAGCAGGAAAAAATACCACGGGAGCAGGTAGCAGAGACAGAAAAAACGAAAAAAACAGGGGAAAACAGTGGACTGGAAAGCCATATGAACCGGATTATGACAGGAGACGGGTTCCAGAACTGGTATGTGAATATCCAGAAGCCGGAAAGCACCCAGCCCTTAAACATCGTGACACTGGACAGCCCGGAAGCTTATATCATGAAAACGTTTTCCCGATTATTTACACAGAAAACGGGAATTGATGTGAATGTGTGCATCCTTTCTTATGATGAGATTTATGAGGCATTTAATTCTCTGGATGAAACTTCCCGTTTTGATATCCTCAGACTGGATGTGACCTGGCTCTCCTGGTTTGCCCAGAAACTGCTTTTACCTCTGTCGGAGATCGACGGGGATATTGAAAACAGCCTGGGACAGTATGTGGAAGGAGTCCCGGAGCATTACTGCCGGGTACATGGCCAGATCTATGCGCTTCCGGTCACACCCAGTGTGCAGATCTTATATTATAGGAAGGATTTGTTTGAAAGCCCCATCTGTAAGCGTACTTATTTTGAACAGTTCCATGAGGAATTACAGCCGCCGAAAACCTTTGAAGAATATAACAGGATCGCTGCGTTCTTTACCAGGGATCTGACACCGTCGTCACCGGTTCCTTATGGATCTACCATTACGCTGGGATCTACAGGTGTAGCCGGTTCGGAGTTTTTGGCAAGATTATTTGCCATTCAGGAAAATCTGTACGGTGCAGACGGACAGATCCGCCTGGATTCTCCAGCGTGCCAGCAGGCTCTTACAGAACTGGTACAGCTGCGGCGCTGTACATCACCGGAGTACTGCGGCTGGTGGACTCAGACTGCAAGGCGCTTTGCGGAAGGAAATTTTGCCATGTCCATTTTATACAGCAACTATGCCAGTGATCTGTCAGCTCACAGTTCTCATGTAGTGGGGAATGTGGGGTATTCCATGATGCCGGGAAATAACCCGGTGCTTGGCGGCGGCAGCTTAGGCGTTTCTAAGTACTGTAAGCGGCCAAAAGATGCCCTTTCCTTCATTAAATGGATGTGCAGTGAGCCATTGTGTTCGGCGTCTGCTTTACTGGGAAGTACGTCACCATGCCGCAGGACTTATGATAATTACGAGGTTTTACATAACTATCCGTGGCTGAAGCTTTCCAGGCATTGCTTCCCTATTGCAAAGGGAAACCGGCTTCCGGCAGAACTTTCCGTACCTTTTGATGAGCGTAAGTTTTTAAGCATTCTGGGACTGGCTGTAAAAAATGCCTACACCGGGATCGTGACCCCGAAAGAGGCCCTTTCCGACGCCCAGATGCAGTTTTCAAATTACTTCCGCACTCCTTTAGGAAAACTTTAAAAAATGGTCAGATTTTAGTCAGAGTTCTTTAAGGGAGCCTCAAAGACTTTCCTGTAGTTGTGCTATATAATGAGTGTAGAGAAAAACAAGCGGTTGCGAAGCAGACATTTGTTTTTTGCAAGCCATTAACGAACGAACCGCCTGCGTCAGCGCGGGGGCGTGAGTAAGTGCAGAGAAAAAACAAGCATAGCACAGGAGAGAAGGTGAACAGATGAGGATGAAGGACAATGGAAAAAGAAATGCATCAGAAAAGACCGGAAAAAAGAAGTATTCAGCATTTACATGGTTTAAAAGAATGACGGTTGTGTTCTGCGCCGTAGTTATGTATTTTGCTGTAACCATCGGTATCCGCGGCTATAACATGTATAAGGATGCGATCACCCAGGTCAGCCTGGAAGACAAGGTCAATGAGATCCGCTCCAAAGAAAACTACACCGTATTTTCTGACCTTCCGGAAACTTATACCGATGCAGTCCTCTCTGTGGAAGATCACCGGTTTTATGGACATATTGGTATTGATCCCATTGCCATTACAAGAGCTATGGTCAATGATGTAAAAGCAGGTCGTTTTGTAGAAGGCGGCAGCACCATTACCCAGCAGCTTACCAAAAACCTGTATTTTACCCAGGAAAAGAAGATGGAACGCAAAGTGGCAGAGGTATTTATGGCATTTGCACTGGAACGGGATTACAGTAAAAATGAGATCCTGGAGCTGTATGTAAATACCATTTACTTCGGAAACGGATACTATTGCATCAAAGATGCCAGCGAAGGTTATTTTGGAAAAGAGCCGGAAGATCTGACCGATTACGAAAGTACACTCCTTGCAGGCGTTCCAAATGCACCATCTAAATATGCACCTACGGTCAACCTGGAACTGGCCGAAAAACGTCAGGAACAGGTAGTAGAACGGCTGGTAGCCTGCGGACTGTTTACAAAAAAGCGGGCGCTGGAAACACTGGCGGGAAGTGAAATGTAGGTGTAAAAATATCACGGCTTGTAAAAGAAGGCTATATCTGCTAGAATAAGTGAACGACTAAGTAAAATGAGCGTTAGATACCCCTATATGGCGGAATCTAGCGCTTTCAGGCGTGTTTTGGAAAGGAAAAATATTTTATGTATATCATAGCAGGACTGGGAAACCCTACAAGGGAGTATGAGAAGACGAGACATAACGTGGGATTTGATACCATTGATGTGTTAGCGGACAAGTTAAACACATCTGTGGATGAGAAGAAATTTAAAGGACTTTATGGAAAAGGCATGATTGCCGGGGAAAAAGTGATTCTTTTAAAGCCCCAGACTTTTATGAACTTAAGCGGTGAAAGCGTAAGGGAAGCTGCAGATTTCTATAAGGTAGATCCGGAGCATATTATTATCATATATGATGATATCAGTCTGGATGTAGGTCAGCTGCGTATTCGCAAAAAAGGCAGCGCAGGCGGCCACAATGGTATCAAAAATATCATTGCCCACCTGGGAACTCAGGAGTTTCCGCGTATTAAAGTGGGCGTAGGCGACAAGCCGCCCAGAATGGATCTGGCAGATTATGTGCTCAGCCGTTTCTCTAAAGAAGACCGTGAAAAAATGGAACAGGCTTTTAAGGATGCGGCAGAGGCAGTAGAGGTCATGATCGCAGAAGGACCGGATGTGGCAATGAACCAGTTTAATGGTCATAAATAGACATTGCGCATGAACAGTAACACAAAACCAGGATATAAGGGGAAAACATGGAAAATCCGTTATTGGAATTACAGGAATATGAAAATTTACGGGAAGCGCTGAAAAAAGCAAAGGGACCGGTCCAGGCTACAGGAACGCTGGACTCCCAGAAAGTGCATCTTATGTACTGGCTGGGAAAAGACGGGGGATTTCCATGGAAGCTGGTGGTGACCTATGATGATCAGAGAGCCAGGGAAATCTATGACGATTTTCGCAGCTTTACGGAAAATGTATGGCTTTATCCGGCAAAAGACCTGTTGTTTTATAGTGCGGATATCCACGGAAATCTTATGACCCGCCAGCGCATTGCTGTGTGGCGTCATTTGATGGAAGATGAGGAAGGTGTGGTAGTCACTACGCTGGATGGACTTATGGATCATCTGCTTCCCCTGGTATTTTTAAAGCAGCAGGCAGTGACTGTAGAAAACGGACAGATCATGGATCTGGATGAATGGAAGGAACGGCTGACAGCACTGGGATATGAACGGACGGCTCAGGTGGATGGTATGGGCCAGTTTTCCATCCGCGGCGGCATTGTAGACATTTTTCCCCTGACGGAGGAAGTACCGGTACGTATTGAGTTGTGGGATGATGAGGTAGACTCCATCCGCAGCTTTGATCCGGAAAGTCAGCGTTCTGTGGAACAGCTGGAAAAAGTTACCATTTATCCTGCTGCGGAGACGGTTTTGACGAAAAAACAGTTAGAAGCCGGAATCGCAGGGCTGGAAAAGGAAGAAAAGGAATATGAAGCAGCTTTAGGGGCCAAACATCAGATCGAGGAAGCATCCCGCATCCGGGGAATTATAAAAGAACTGACAGAAGGAATAAGACAAGGCTGGAAACGAGATGGATTAGACGCATATATCAGGTATTTCTGCCCGGAAACAGTGTCATTTCTGGATTACTTTCCTGCAGGAGATACACTGATCTGCCTGGATGAACCGGCCCGGTTAAAGGAAAAGGGCGAGACTGTAGAACAGGAATTCAGGGAAAGTATGATCCACCGCCTGGAAAAAGGATATCTGCTTCCGGGACAGACAGAGCTTCTTTATGCAGGCCCCCAGGTGCTGGCAAAGCTTCAGGGATCGTATACAGTGATGCTTACAGGCCTTGACCAGAAACTTCCTGGTATGAAGGTGAAGGGAAAGTTCAGTTTTGATGTACGAAATGTAAATTCCTATCAGAACAGTTTTGACATGCTTATAAGTGATCTGACCCGTTGGAAGAAGGAAGGCTACCGGGTGGTTTTATTATCCGCTTCCAGGACAAGAGCCAGCCGGCTGGCCAGCGATCTGCGGGAATATGACCTGCGGGCTTATTGCCCGGATGGAACAGGGGAAGAACACAAGGCGGCTCCCGGTGAGATACTGGTTACTTATGGAAATATCCACAGAGGATTTGAGTATCCGCTGATCAAATTTGTCATCATTACAGAAGGCGACATGTTTGGTACGGAAAAGAAGAAAAAAAGGCGGAAAAAGAGCAATTATCAGGGAAAAGCCATTCAAAGCTTTTCGGAACTGGCAGTAGGGGATTATGTAGTCCATGAGGAACATGGTCTTGGCATCTATAAAGGAATTGAAAAAGTAGAGCGGGACAAGGTTATTAAAGACTATATTAAGATCGAATATGGAGATGGAGGCAATCTGTATCTGCCTGCTACCAGACTGGAAAGCATCCAGAAATATGCCGGAGCGGATGCCAAGAAGCCCAAGTTAAATAAACTGGGCGGTACAGAATGGAATAAGACCAAGACCCGTGTCAAAGGGGCGGTTCAGGAGATTGCAAGAGATCTAGTGAAACTGTATGCGGCCCGTCAGGCTCAAAATGGCTATCAGTATGGGGAAGACACTGTATGGCAGAAGGAATTTGAGGAACTGTTCCCTTATGAGGAAACAGACGACCAGTTAGATGCCATTGAGGCAGTGAAAAAAGATATGGAAAGCCGTAAGATCATGGACCGGCTGATCTGTGGTGATGTTGGTTACGGAAAGACAGAGATCGCCCTGCGAGCAGCTTTTAAGGCAGTTCAGGACAGCAAACAGGTGGTGTATCTGGTACCAACCACCATTCTGGCTCAGCAGCATTATAATACTTTTGTCCAGAGAATGAAGGATTTTCCGGTGCGCATTGATATGTTGAGCCGTTTCTGTACCCCATCCCAGCAGAAAAAGACATTGGAAGACCTGCGAAAAGGTATGGTGGACATTGTGATCGGTACCCACAGAGTGCTTTCTAAGGATCTGAAGTTTAAAAATCTGGGCCTTTTGATCATTGATGAGGAGCAGCGTTTCGGTGTGGCTCATAAAGAGAAGATCAAGCAGCTGAAGGAAAATGTAGATGTTATGACTTTGACTGCAACACCGATCCCACGGACACTGCATATGAGCCTTGCAGGAATCCGGGATATGAGCGTGCTGGAAGAACCGCCTGTAGACCGTACACCGATCCAGACTTATGTAATGGAATATAATGAGGAAATGGTTCGGGAAGCCATTAACAGGGAGCTGGCACGAAAAGGCCAGGTGTATTATGTATATAACCGGGTGACGGATATTGATGAGGTGGCAGCAAGGATCCAGAAACTGGTGCCGGATGCAGTGGTTACCTTTGCTCATGGACAGATGCATGAGCATCAGCTGGAACGGATCATGACAGACTTTATTAATGGTGAGATCGATGTTCTGGTGTCCACCACCATTATTGAGACTGGCCTTGATATTCCCAATGCCAATACAATGATCATCCATGACGCAGACAGACTGGGACTTTCTCAGTTATACCAGTTGAGAGGACGTGTAGGCCGTTCTAACAGAACTTCTTTTGCATTTTTAATGTATAAACGTGATAAGCTTTTAAAAGAGGAGGCGGAAAAACGCCTTCAGGCTATCCGGGAATTTACGGAACTGGGTTCTGGTATTAAGATCGCTATGCGTGATCTTGAGATCCGTGGGGCTGGAAATGTCCTTGGTGCAGAGCAGCATGGACATATGGAAGCAGTGGGTTATGACCTTTACTGTAAAATGTTAAATCAGGCAGTTTTAGCATTAAAGGGAGAAGAAACAGAAGAAGATTCTTATGCTACCAGCGTGGAATGTGACATTGATGCTTATATTCCTGCTAATTATATTAAAAATGAGTATCAGAAACTGGATATTTATAAGAGAATCTCTGCCATTGAGACAGAAGATGAATATATGGATATGCAGGATGAGCTAATGGATCGTTTCGGAGATATTCCAAAGAGTGTGGAAAATCTTCTTGTTATTGCCAGAGTGCGGGCTTTAGCTCATAAATGCTATGTGACGGAAGTCCTGGTAAAAGAAAAAGAAGTGAAGCTGACTATGTATCAGAAAGCGAAGCTGAATGTGGGAGAGATACCGGGGCTGGTAAATTCTTACGCAGGAGCTTTGAAACTGGTACCTGGAGAAGTGCCGGTGTTCCACTATGTGGAAAGAAAGACAAAAGGCATTAAGATCGAAGATATGTTGTTTAAGGCGGAAGAGATATTGAAGGAATTAAAAAAGCTGCGGGCGTGATATTCCGCAGCTTTTGCTATCTGTATTTTGCAGCAGCCCCTGCTATTAAATGATAGGTTAATGAGTATCTGCATTTTCAAGTCCGGGACTTGTCACTGGCACCTGGATGGATTTCACCTTTACACCTTTTACTTTTCCCAGATCTCCTGCAAAGGAGCTGATCGCATTTTGCGTGCCATGGAGCACAACACTGACTACAGATACGCCGTATTCCCTGCAGGGAACGCCCAGGCGGGCGATGATCATGGGAGCGTGAAGGTGGAGTTTTTCATTCATAACGGAAACAGATTCCGGGTCGCTTATAATACAGCTGATGACAGCTAAACGGTCTTCCATAGAAAATCTCCTTTCGGCGGACACCAAAAACTACTTGTTTATTGTATGCGGACAAAAAGATGCAATGCCCCATTAATATCCAATAACGTCATTTACTAAGATCACATGGATGCGGTCTGTATGTCTGGAGTATCTGGTGATCAGGAACTGGCAGCAAATGGTATCAGGAGACTTGCAGTCAAAACATTTTCCTGTTTCCTTACACGGGGTCTTGATATTAAAACGCTGTGCATTCATAGGTGCGGCTACATTTCTGGCACGTTTCATGGCGCTGTCAAGATCGGAACAGATTTTATTCATTCCCACAATAAAAATAACTTTTTTAGGGCCCTGGGCAATACAGGAAACGCGGTTAGAGTTTCCGTCAATATTGACCATAACACCATCACTTGTAATAGCATTTGCGCTGGATAAGAAAACATCTGCATTGTAGGCGGCCATCAGGCTTTCTCTTGGCTGAAGGGTAGCACGGTCGATGTAGTTATAATTTCCTGCTTTTAAGGCTTTGATCAGACCGATCTCATGGGCACTCATACAGCCTCCCATCGTAATGGTGCTTCCTTCCGGGATCCGTTCCAGTGCCTGCTTTACAGCTGCTTCTTTGTTTTCTGCGTAGTAACCGGACATGTTGCGGGACTGCAGGCCCTTGATCACTGTCTGTGCCAGACGTTCATTTCTTCTTCTGCTGTTGTCATCCATGCTAAAATCCTCCAAGTCTTTCTAATGTTCTCCCGGAATCAGCCATAAAGTCAGGTGCATGAAAGAGTCTGAGGGAACATCTAAATATTGTTAATCTTATTTTAGCAGAAAAGTTTTAAAATTCCATCTGTTTTTATGTGAACTCAGTTTTTGGGATACAGGTATTGGAGTGGCTTGCACAATTACAGCTGCCCGTCTATAATAAATGTAAAAATAGGTGCAGCAATACAGATGAAATGTAACAGTAATACAAGAGATTGGGAGGCGGGGAAATAAAACTATGTCAGATACAGAATACGGAGCAGCGTTAAAACTTGGAAAAAAACAGTATCAGGATTCAGTGGCCAAGGGAGAATATCCCTATCTTCCGGTGCTGGATGAAATTCTATCTTATACAGATATTGTGTCCCAGGTGCCTTTAGGAACCATGGATATTCCGCTATCAAAACTGGTGGGAACAAAAACAGCGGAGAGATCCATTTCCTTTGCAAGTAATTTCATGCCTCTTTTAGCAGAAAGGTCTGAATTTGGGATCAAATGGCTGAATCTTTACAATCATCAGGTAGAAGACGGGATCCAGGATCCTATTGTAGCTTATGAATTTATGAACCGTTTTTATGTTCAGGAAGGGAATAAGCGGGTCAGTGTTATGAAATACCTGGGGGCTTACAGCATTCCCGGAACAGTGATCCGCCTGATCCCTAAGCGGACAGATGATCTGGAAAACAAAATCTATTATGAGTTCCTGGATTTCTATAAAGTTTCTTCTAACTGCGATGTATGGTTCAGCAAAGAAGGACGGTATAAAGAACTTCTGAAACTGATGGGAATGAAGCAGGATCAGGTCTGGACAGATGAAGAGCGGATCTACTTCCGTTCTGCATACGGACGATTTGCGAAAGCTTTTGAGATGGCACATGGAGATCGTCTAAAACTGACAGAGGGAGATGCATTTCTGGTCTATATTGAAGTTTATGGCTATGATAATGTTAAAGGCCAGACAGAAAAGGAAATGTATCGGGCCCTGATGCGGATCTGGGAAGAGATCCAGCTGGCCAATAGAGGAAATAAGATCGAGCTGATCCAGGATCCTCAGGAAGTGGAAGAAGATAAGAAACCGTCTATTTTAAAATGGTTTCTGCCCCAGGATGAGATCCCAAATGGTTTAAAAGTAGGTTTTATCTATGGAAGAACGGCGGAAACGTCCCGTTGGATCTATGGACATGAACTGGGAAGAATGTATCTGGAGCAGGCGTTTGAGGGAAAGGTCACTACGATGGTGGTAGATCATGTAGAGACAGAGGAAGAGGTTGCTGAAGCGATTGAAAAAGAAGTAAAAGCCGGTTGTACCATCATTTTTACCATTACTTCCAGAATGTTGAATCAGAGTGTCCGTTCTGCAGCCATGTATCCGGATATTAAATTTTATAATTGTTCTATCAATATGTCCTATTCTTCTGTGTGCAACTATTATGCAAGGATGTATGAAGCCAAATTCCTGATGGGAGCCATTGCAGCTGCGCTGTCCAGAGAAGATAAACTGGGATATATTGCGGAGCAGCCCACCTACGGTATGCTGGCAGATATTAATGCCTTTGCACTGGGGGCAAGAATGGTCAATCCATATGTGGAAGTCCATCTGGAGTGGGCAAGAAGAAAGAAGGATAAACATACAGAAGATATTTTGCATGAACAGGGAATTCATTATATTTCCGGCCATGATATGATAAATCCGGATCATCCATCCAGAGAGTATGGGCTGTATCTGAAGAAAGATGATGGTACTGTAAAGAACCTGGCAATGCCGGTATGGCACTGGGGTAAATTTTATGAGCAGATCATCCGCCTTGCCTTTAAGAGTACAGATGAGATTGAATCTATGAAAGGCAAGAAAGCAGTGAACTACTGGTGGGGAATGTCTGCGGATGTGATCGATGTCATATGTTCTGAAAATATGCCGAATGGCACCAGACGTCTCATCGAGTTTTTGAAAAATTCGATCCGCGCAGGAAGCTTCCATCCATTTGATGGTTTGATCTATGCACAGGATGGAAGTGCTAAATGCACCCAGGGAAAAAGCTTAAAGGCTGAGGAGATCATTACCATGAACTGGCTTGCCCAGAATGTGGTAGGTTATATCCCTGAAATCGGAGAAATGAATGAACGGGCCCAGGAACTGATGCAGCTTCAGGGAGTAAAGGCATCTGCGCAGACAGAGATGGAGAATAAATAAATGAATATAATGATATTTGCAGATCAGGAATCAAAACTTTTATATGAATATTATGATCCAGAGAAGATGAAGGATATTGATCTTTTGATCTCCTGCGGCGATCTCCCGCCGGAATACCTGACGTTTTTTGCTACTGTGTGTCATGCCCCACTTTTGTATGTAAAAGGAAACCATGACAGTAAATATGAGTACAAACCGCCGGAAGGCTGTATTTGTATTGATGATGATCTTTATGTATACAAAGGTGTTAGAATCGTGGGCCTTGGTGGATCTATGGAGTATATACCGGATTCACCCAATCAATATACAGAACGCCAGATGCGGGCCCGCATACGGAGATTGTGGTGGAAATTATGGCGGCATAAAGGCTTTGATATCCTTGTGACCCATGCTCCGGCTTATCATTTAAATGATATGGAAGATCTGCCTCACCGGGGATTTAAAGCGTTTCTGAACCTGATGGACAAATATCATCCCAAATATTTCTTACATGGTCATGTACATGCCAATTATGGAAAAGGCTTTAAGCGAAAAGATGTGTATGGAACCACTCGTGTGATCAATGGGTATGAATTTTACGTGATCGAATATCCAGGTGAGCCGGTGGAAGCAGTGAAACCAGAAACAAAATAAAAGAATGAAATAAAGATGCAAATAAAAACGTCCAGGCTGCTCCGAAAAAGGGAAAACAGCCTGGATGTTTGTTTGTAGGTGATCTGAAAAACAGTCTGTCAATGTTATTTGATAAATCATCAGAGCAAAGAACGAACCGTTTCCCCGGGAATGATCTCAACGGGAGTAAGGACCTTTACAGGCAGACAGTCCCCGTTGTTAAGTTGCCATATCATATGCATGACTGTGGACCCGGAAATGGATTCAATATGTGTCTCCACAGTGGAGATCCGGGGGCTGATGATATTATAATATCCCAGATTATCATATCCGATCACACTGATATCACCTGGTACGGTAAAACCTGCTTTGCAGATGGCATTGACAGCGCCGGTAGCCAGTCGGTCATTAAATGCAAACAGGGCGGTAGGCATAGTACCTTTGTAGGTGCTGAAAAACTGAAAGCAGACTTTTTCAGCGGCGTCATAAAGCCAGGAGCCAGTTTCTAAGATCAGCTCAGGAGGAATGTGGATACCTTCTTCCTGAAAAGCCTGAAGAAAGCCAGACATACGTTCCTGGTTGCTCAGGTAGCTTCTTACACCGGCTAATACGGCAACGTTTCTGTGACCGTGCTCGATCAGATATCTGCCTGCAAGATAGGCACCTTTTCGGTTATCTGATAAGATAGATGGCAGCTTGTCGGAATAACTGTTTACCAAAACACAGGGGATCTTCTGACTGACAGCATATTCGATGTGCTTTGGGGCAACATTGCTTACAAAAACAATGCCGGAAAGTCCAAGGGCGGCCACCTTGTCTGCGATATTATCAGAAGAATCTAAGGTGGTGTAGATCAGAGAACAGCCATTTTTCTGAAAATCCCGCTCCAGTATATTAAACAGAGAAGAATAAAAAGGCTCTGTTATAATATTTTCTTTTGGGAGAAAAAAACCGATGTTTTTATTGGTTGTGATCTTTGCAGGTTCTGCAGAAACAGGCACACTGCTGAGTACAACGGTGCCTTTGCCAGGACGTTTTTCGATCAGCCCTTCGTCAGCCAGCATTTGCATGGCTTTTCGCAGGGTGCTTCGATTGACGTCATATTTTAAAGAGAGATCCTGTTCGGTAGGAATCAGACTGCCTACAGGATAAATGCCGCCAAGGATATCGTGTTTGATGTCATCATAAATGATGGAATAGAGGAATTTTTCTTTACTCATAATTTACCTAAATATTTGCAGATTATTATAACGGTTTTGCAATGCAAAGGTCATAGGCACAAACTGCAATACAAAACCGCCACAATTGTTGACTATTTGTTACACATAAAGTGTACATTTAATATTTGGATATGTCTAGCTGTTTTCTACAAAAGTAATGATCAATCTTTCATAGCCAGTTCATAAGCGGCTTTCATTAATTCCTCGTTCAGTGGACGTGGGTTGCAGGTGATATGTCCGGTGGTGCGCTTGATCACATCGATGAGATAATCCATATCGGGTTCTTCTTTCATATAACCCTTTAAGCAGCGTGGAGCATCAATAGCAGCCTGCAGTGCAGAAATCTTATCTAACAGTGCCTGTACATTCTCTTTGTCAGAAGCCCCTTCTTTGTATACGCCGAATGCGCGGGCAATTTCTACATACTTTTTCTCCGCATATTCCTGATTCAGCATAATAGAGCCTGGAAGGAAGATGGAGCATGCGTCTCCGTGAGGAATGCCGTATTCACCGCCCAGAGGCTGAGCCATGATGTGAGCAATGCCGATGCCAGCGGTGATGGCAACTCCGCCAAAATAGCTTGCTAACATCATTCCGGCTCTCGCTTCCAGATTATCAGGATGGCGATAAGCTTCTTCCAGATATTTATTTACCAGTTCAATAGCCTTCAGGCCATACATTTCAGTGATCGGTGTTGCGTTTAAGGAAACGTAGGATTCAATCGCGTGGCTTAAAGCATCCATTCCGGTAGCAGCTGTAATACGTGGAGGAAGTGCCAGTGTCAGGCTTGGATCCAGAATGACAACATCAGCGATCATGGTGTTATGGTAAAGACTCTTCTTTAAATGATTGTTATTGTTGATAACAACACTGGTCTTGGTAGCTTCTGCTCCGGTTCCGGAAGTAGTAGGGATTGCAATGAACAGAGGCGGTTCAACAGTAACCTGTTTTCCTCTCATCTGATAATCTTCCGTATTTCCACCGTTTAAAGCTAACATGCCGATTACCTTCGCAGCATCAACAACGCTTCCGCCTCCTAAAGCGATGGTACAGTCACAGCCTTCTGCTATATACAGATCACGTCCGCCGTCGATGACCTGAAGAGTTGGTTCACTTTTTACTTCATAAGGAACAACAGCGATACCTGCTTCTGTTAAAAGAGAAGAGATTTTCTTAAAAGCATCAAATTCGGCACTGAAGGTTGCAAAAAGAACTTTTTTCTTGTTGTACCAGTTTAAGATACCGGGAATTTCTGCTACCTTGTTTTCACCGAAAATAAGGCGTCTGTTAAAAACCATCTCAAAACCATTTGTAATTGTCATGTTACATCCTCCTTAAAAATGTTTTTATAGGTGTTATATGTTTTGTGAAAGAATTTTTACATTCATCAGTATACATACATTCAACAATAAAGTCAACAATAAAGTCAACAAATTGTTTTAAATGTTGAAAAGTACAAAAAGATAAATATAAGAAGAAAGACAGACAAAGCAGACAATAAAATGCGAAAAAATGGGAAAAACCTGTGGAAATCACAATAAAAGAGAGGGCAATATTAATGAAACATAGAATAAATCACAAATGAGATTTAAATATAAGATTCAAAAGTCGCAAAAAAGTCGATAATAATATTGACAACAAATGGAATAATATGTATACTTAGTCGTGTAAACAAATGTTGACAATGTTGACAACGAAAAGGAGTTAAGTTATGAGCGAATGTTTCTATTGTGAAGATGGGGAAAAAAGAAAGAGCTTAATGATCGAGATATGTAAGCTGAACTACTCTACAATTTACTTAAATCGGAATCAGAAATATCCGGGAAGATGTGTTGTAAAGCTGAATGAGCATAAGACAGAGTATTTCCAGATGGATAAAGCACAGAGAGATGGGTATTTTGAAGAATTAGCAGCTACAGCCAAGGCAATTTTTGAACTGTATCATCCGGACAAGATCAATTATGCAACATTTGGAGATCTGGTACCTCATGTACATGTACATGTTGTTCCTAAATATAAAGATGGTCCAGACTGGGGTAATCCTTTTGATGATACTCAGGGCAAGAAAGAACTGACAGAAGCTGAGTACCAGAAGATGGTGGATGAGTTAAGAGAAACTATATTAAAAGAATTAAATAAATAATGATTTTAGGAGGATGGCAAAAATGAAAAAAATGTTAGCAGCTGCACTGGCAGCATCTATGGTTATGGGACTTACAGCTTGTGGTGGTTCACAGACAGCACAGACAAAGGCACCTGAAAGCGCAAAAGAAACAGAGGAAGCAAAGGAAGGAGATGCAACAGAGGCAGCAGAGACAACAGCAGCAGCCGGAGAGGATGAAAAGAAAACAGGTTCTGAAATGACCTGGAAACTGGCTACCGACGCAGCAAAAGATTATCCTACCACAAAAGCACTGATTAAGTTTGCTGATGAAGTTTATGAGAAGAGCAACGGCCGTATTGCTGTTGATGTTTACGAATCTTCTATTCTGGGAGATGAAGTTTCCTACATGGAACAGCTTCAGGCTGGTACAGTTGACGTAGCAAAATTGTCTATTGGTACTTTGAGCGGACTGTATGAGGATACACAGGTATTCTTACTGCCGTTCCTGTTTAAGAACAATACAGAAATGTGGAAGGTACTGGAAGGTGAAGTAGGAACAACGATTAAAAATGGTCTGAATGATTATAGTATTCAGGGAATCGGATTTACAGACTGCGGAAGCCGTTGCTTCTATACCACAACAGAAGTAAAATCTCTGGATGACTTCAAGGGACTGCCAATCCGTGTTCAGAACAATCAGCTGATGAACTCCATGGTAAGCTGCCTGGGCGGAAATCCTGTAAATGTAGCAGCAAATGAAGTATACAGTGCTTTGCAGACAGGTGTATGTAAGGGCGGCGAGAATAACCCTAACATCATTCTTTCTGACAGCTTATACGAGGTTGCACCTTATGTTCTGATGGATAACCATACTACTACTATGGATGTGATCTGTATGAATCTGGATCTGTGGGATTCTCTCAGCGATGAAGATAAGCAGATCGTAAATGAAGCAATGGCAGATGCAACTGCATATGACAGAGAGATCTGGGATGCATCTATTGATGAGTCTCTTCAGACATTAAAAGACAAGGGAACAACCATCGTAGAGCCAGATGATGCAACCTTAGATTCCTTCAGAGAAGCTATGGCTCCTATTTATGAAGAATATTCTGCAAAATATGCAACACTGTTAGATGCCATCAATGCAGAATTAGGAAAGTAATAAACACAGGAAAAACCAAGCTAGTTTGATAATTTAAAGAGGGTATAGGCGATGAAAGAAAAAATTGAAAATGCGATCGGGCTTGTATATACCGCAGTGGAAGCGCTTTGCCGTTTGGTTCTGATCTTCATGGTATGTACAGTAACAGCGCAGGTAATCAGCCGTGCTCTTGGAAGTAATATCAAGTGGTGCGAGGAGGTCATGCTGATTCTCCTCGATACCATGATGTTTTTATTGCTTCCTGTGGGCATAAAGGATGATCTGCATATTCGTATTGAAGTCTTTGCAAAATATTTTCCAAAGAAAGTAAAAGTAGTTCTTCTTTATTTTAGCAATGTGGTACTGCTGGTAGTATCTCTTTGCATGATCCGTTATGGATACTTCCTGATGGAAAAGACAAATTCTAAATTTACGATCACAGGTCTTCCAAGAAGATATCTGTATCTGGTCACAGTTATCAGTGGAGTTCTGTGCCTGGTCATGGTTATAGCGAAGTTTTTTGGTATGTTCCATACGAAATCCACAGACGATTTTCTGGACCCCAAAAACGGATTTGAAGGCTAACAATGGTAAAGTAATAGAAAAGAGGGATTTAAAATATGGATACAAATACAATAGCCATGATCATACTCTTTGCAACATTTATGATTTTTATGGTTTTGCGGGTACCTGTAACATTTAGTATGTTGGGTGCTTGCGTTCTGACCGCCCTTTATCTGGGACCGAAGTATGTATCATCCGTATTCCTGCGTCTGGGTGATGGCGTGCAGTCGTTCTCCTTTTTGGCAATTCCATTCTTTATTTTTGCCGGTGATATTATGGCAGAGGGAGGTATTTCAGACCGACTGGTAGAGGTGGCCAATGTTATGGTAGGCCGTTTCCGTGGTGGTCTTGCATATGTAAACGTTATCGCTTCAACCTTTTTCGGCGGTATTTCTGGTTCTCCTACAGCGGATGTATCTTCTTTAGGACCGATCGAGATCGGTATGATGACAAAAAGCGGTTACGACAAAGATTTCTCTGTTGCAACCACAGTAGCAACAGCTACACAGGCACTGATCATTCCTCCAAGCCATAACATGATCATTTATGGTATGGCTGCAGGCGGACTTTCTACTGGAAAGCTGTTTTTAGCAGGTATTGGTCCTGGACTTATGCTGTGTGCAGCTATGTGTATTTTGGTAGCACGTATTACCAAGCAGAGAGGTTATCCAAGAGGATCTAAATATACGGTTCGTGAATCTTTAAAGATTATCAGTGATGGTTTCCTGGGAGTTATGACGATTGTCATTATCCTGCTTGGTGTCTGCACTGGTTTATTCACAACGACAGAAAGCGCTGCAATAGCCTGCGTATATGCGTTATTTGTTACTTTGTTTATCTATAAGAGTATTAAAGTAAAAGATATCTGGAGAATTGCTAAGAGATCACTAGGAACTCTGGCTATGATCTTAAGTATCATTGCAGCGGCAAATGCGTTCTGCTACCTTATGAGCCTTATGCAGGTTCCGGCAAAGATTACACAGCTGTTGTTAACTGTTTCTGATAATAAATATGTAGTTCTGATTCTGATCAATATCCTGCTGCTGGTATTAGGCTGTTTCATGGATGTTGCTCCATTGATCCTGATCGTAACTCCAATCCTTCTGCCGGTAGTAAAGGCATTGGGAATGGATCCAATCCATTTTGGTATTGTTATCATGATGAACCTGGCAGTTGGTTCTTTAACACCGCCAGTAGGAACTACGCTGTTTGCGGGATGCGCAGTAGGTGATATACCAATTGAAAAGGCAACGAAAGCTTTACTTCCATATTATGCAGTAATGGTAGTAGCTTTGCTTCTGGTTACTTATATACCTGCATTTTCTATGACACTTCCAAACCTGTTGATGCACTGATAAAGTAAAGGAGAATGTATGATAAGAGAGTGGAATGAAGAATCTTTGGACCACCGCAATGCGCTGCTTTATGCGATGGGTATTTCAGAGGAAGATGCCAAAAGACCGATCATAGGTCTGGTCAATTCATGGAATGAGATGAATCCGGGGCATTTTCCTTTTGATAAAACGGTTATACAGGAAATGAAAGATGAGATCTACCAGGCAGGCGGTCTTGCGCTGGAACTTCCTGTTACAGGTATCTGTGATGGAATCTGTTCTAATACACCGGGAGACCGTTACACTCTTCCGGCAAGAGACCTGGTTTCCAGTGAAGTTGAGATGGTTGCAGAGCTGAATATGCTGGAAGGAATGGTCATTATGGCCACCTGCGATAAAGTAGTTCCAGGTATGCTTATGGGAGCATTCCGAGTAAATATCCCAACTACCATGCTTACAGGCGGATATATGGCAGCGGGTTGTTATGAAAACCGTATGCTGACACTGACTCATACAAAGCAGGCTTATGCGGCGTATGTGGAAGGGGACATAAGTAAAGAAGAATACAAAGGAATTGTTCGCCACGCGTGCCCGACTCCAGGTGCATGTCCTTTTATGGGAACTGCTAATACTATGTGTGCCATGGCAGAAATCCTGGGATTTTCTCCTCATGGAAATGCTTCGGTAAGAAGCCAGAGTGAAAAATGGCATAAGATGGCAAGAGAAGCGGCCAGAAAAGTAGTGGAAGCTGTGAAAGAAGAGAAGCGGCCAAGCGACTTTGTGACTCAGAAGAGCCTGGAAAATGTAGTCCGTTATATGATGGCAACAGGTGGTTCTACCAATAGTTTGCTGCATATTCCGGCGCTGGCAAGACAGATGGGATTTGATATTACTCCGGAAACTTTTGATGCGATCAGCCGGGAAGTTCCTCTGATCAGCACTATCTATCCAAATCATCCAGTATATACCATGGAAGAATTTGATCGTGCAGGCGGACTTGGTGCCGTTGTAAAAGAAATGGTAAAGGCTGGAAAGATCGATGCAGATGCAGATGGAATGTTTGGAACGATCAGACAGAAGGCTGAACTTGCTGAGAACATGGATACAAATGTGATCCATCCAGTTGCAGAGCCGATCAGTGAACAGGGCGGACTGGCTGTGCTTCATGGAAATATCGGAACTGACAGTGCCATTGTAAAATTCAGCGCAGTAGCGGAAGCAGCGTGGATTTTTGATGGACCGGCTAAATGCTATGATTCTCAGGATGATGCATGGCATGCTATTTTAAAAGATGAAATTGAGGCTGGAGATGTGGTCATTATCCGTTATGAAGGACCGAAGGGAAGTCCGGGTATGCCTCATATGGAGACATTTATGGCGGCAGTTTTAGGTAAGGGACTGGGAGAGAAACTGGCTCTTGTATCAGACGGAAGATTTTCCGGTGCTACAGGTGGGCTGGCTATCGGACATGTAAGTCCTGAAGCCTACGAAGGCGGAAATCTGGCACTGATCCAGGATGGGGATATGATCCATATTGATATTCGTTCCAGAAAACTGACGGTTGATGTAAGTGATGAAGAATTTGAACGACGCAGAAAAACCTGGAAGCCGGTGGAAAAACCTGCCATGGGCTGGTTGAAGCTGTATAAAAAGAATTGTACTTCTGCTCACAGAGGTGCGACTGTATATTGGGATTGATTATTTCCTTTTTAAATATTTGTAAATATGACACAGAGCCTTTAAACCTGACCTTCTCTCGGTTTAAAGGCTCTTGTTGTTTAAAGGGCTCTTTTTTATCTTACAAAATTTGTTGCAGTTCGTTTTTCCTGCTGAGGAAGTCCGAACTGTTCTTTGCCCAGCTGGATGCTCTTCATCAGGAATGTCATGTTTCTTGCAAGAACCCGCATAGTCTGGCGGCCTTCCTCATCCATCTGGGCTTCTCCAGGCATTCTGCCGTGGATGCTGTTCCAGTACTGGCTGGATGCGATAGGCATGTTTGCGATGGTAAAATATTTATTTAACTCGTCGAAAGTTGCAGAACATCCGCCTCGTCTGGCACAGACCACACTGGCACCCACTTTCATGGTCTTATCAAAGTGTGTGCTGTAAAAAAGACGGTCAAGACAGGCAATTAAAGTAGCGTTAGCTGAAGCATAGTAAACCGGGCTTGCAACAACAAGACCATCGGCAGCTTCAAATTTTGGCGCAAGTTCATTCACTATGTCGTTAAATACACATTTTCCTGTCTGGTAACAGCTTAAGCATGCCACACAGCCGCGGATATCCTTGTTTCCAACCAAAACGGTTTCTGTTTCCACACCATTTTCATGAAATACCTGTTCCATCTCCTTAAGAGCAAGAGATGTGTTTCCATTGATCCGCGGACTGCCATTCAGTATTAAAACTTTTAACTGCTTCATTTCAGTTCCTCCTGTATATGTTTATTTGTTATCTGATATAAGCCAGTTCCTATCTGTTGTTTTGAGCAGACTATAAGGGGAATTCCTTGATCTGGTTTACTTATAATTTCGGCCAGCACTTTGGCAATTTCGGGTTTTCTACCCGCACTGGTTCAGGATAGGTTTCACCATAAAGTTCTAATTCTACGGTTTCGATGACCTGAGGGTCAACGGGCTTATTTACTTCTACGCCTGGGATCGGAAAATCTACAGGAATGGTTTTGACTGCTGCGATCCTGCGGATTTCATCCATGCCGGAAATAACCATGCCGAATACCGGATAAGTGCCTTTGTGATCCGGGCAGTCCCGCAGAGGGAAGAAGAATTCGCAGCTTGCTAGGCCTGCTTCTCCATATCCGCCCATACATACACAGCCAGGATGAGAGTCAAGAGGTGTGATCTCCGGGTGCAGAGCAAATTCATTGGGAATCAGGTACTGAAGTTCTTTATGACCAAAGGCGGTATAGCTTACATCTACCCAGTTTCCTGGAACGATGCGCTCAATGGCATGGTGGTCTAAGTATCCATGAGAAGCAGCATAGATAAAGCTGTTTACTGTATTTGGCGCTGCTTCAGGCAGCAGTTCGATTACTATATCTGTTCCATTTGCCATATGGAGTGTTGCTTTTGGGTTTGTCATGGTGTGTCCTCCTGAGTTGGATCATATTTTTCGGACTATGTTAAAACAATCAAGGAAATGTCCTGTGCAGGTTTCAAATATCCTTTGATCGTCAAATGGATAAATGTATGTCCACTGTTGATTTTACTTGAAATGGTGCAGAAAATCAATATTGGCTGGGACCTTTGGATTGGAGACATGTTATTAATGGGGGGGGTGAGTTGCATGCATGACAAAATTATGATAATCTACTGTTATAGGATTCCTCTGTAGTATGGAGGAAAATCGGGAAGAAGTACCGAAAGAACTGACGACACTGCTTGATTTTGTTAGGGCTGATCTGGTGGAAAGTGAAGCTGACTATGGAGATGAACTGGTTAAACAGCTTCAGGATTCCATGCGCCGGATAAAAAGAAGCCGAAAGATGGGAGAACGCTATATGATGTTTGAACAGTATATGGAAGAGTATGTTCAGGAACATGCAGATGAAATTCGGGAAGAGGCAAGGGAAGAAACTATAGTCAGGTTGAATAGACTATATTCCTGCCTTTTGGCATCGGACAGAGCATCGGACTTGCAGCGAGCTCTAAAGGAACCGGAATATCTGGAAAAGTTGTTACAGGAATTTGGATTCTGAAACAATAACTACTATAAATTTCATAGATAGTGATAAAAGTCTGGCTCATATTCTATGAGCCGTTTTGCCTAAAAGACAAAGTCTATTTGTATAAAGTATCTTATAATCAAAGTCAATTCGACTGAAATTCAACAAGGCACAGAGGAATTCTATGTTAAAAAATCTTTACAGTATCAACAGCAGATTGCAAATATCCTTTACGCAAAATATTAGTCAGGTTACTGTTCATGTGTTGCATGACCAGCAACGGAATTTGTCGTGGCTTCCCATTTAAATACGGCAAATTTCCGCTGCCATTGCGTTATTGTACGGCACTTTCGGTTCCAAAAGTTCCTACCCATGTACAATAACTTAGTCGGGTCAATGCATCTACAGGTCTTTATCCAATAACCTGCAGTTCCTTTGGATAGTGGTTTAATACTTCCACCCCATCTTCTGTCACCAATACCAGATCTTCTACACGGACGCCGGTATCACCGGTTAAATAGATTCCTGGTTCGATGGAAAAGATCATGCCTGGTTTTGCCTCCCATGTATTGGCAGAGGAAACATCTCCGAATTCATGTTCAGAAAGACCGATAAAATGTCCAAGGCGGTGATTGAAATTAGGTCCCCAGCCTTTAGCGGAGATCAGGTCTCTGGCAGCAGCGTCAAGCTGGCAAAGCGGTACACCTGGGCGGATCTTTGAGATAGCAGTTTCATTGGCTGCTTTGGCGGTTTCGTATACTTCTCTGTGTGCGTCACTTACGGTCTTAAAATAGAAAGTACGGGTCATATCGGAGCAGTATCCGTCTTTGATGCAGCCTACGTCAAAGAGAACGCAGTCCCCAGGTTTTACAACGGTATTATCTGGAGAATGGTGGGGGTCAGCGGCATTTGCTCCAAAGGCAACTAATGGCGGGAAGGAATAGCCATCTGCTCCCAGATCCAGATAGATCTGAAGCATCTGGTCAGCTACTTCTGTTTCGGAAACACCTTTATGGATCAGGTCTTTGAATTTAGCCATGGCCAGATCATTGATATGGGACGCTGCGCGCATTTTTTCCTGCTCCTCGGTATCTTTTACACCTCTGGTAATATCAACAGCCAGAGAGCCGTTTACGAAGCCGGCAGCGGCCTTCATTTCCATAAGAGGAAGAAGAAAACGGGCTTTTAAGTCTTTGTCTACGCCTAATATGGCATTTTTATCCAGATGTGCAGCAACGATCTCAGGTACAGGATCTGTGTCAGAATACCATACCTTTTCAACACCTACATCACCAGGTACATTGAAAAGGTTATTTAAGAAGTAATAATGATGTCCGTCTGCCTTTAAAAGCAGTGCATAGAAACGCTCAATAGGAGCCATGGAAATGCCTGTAAGGTAACAGATAGACATTGGATCAGTAATAAGCATCTGGTCTACGCCCTGTTCCTTTAAGGCTGCCAGAATACGGTTTGCTCTTGCTTCGTTCATGATAAATATTCTCCTTTATTGGATGTATTTTCAAAATCTTCCCGCAAAATCAAGTACAAAAAGACTCTGAGAGTACATTATTTATAAACTCATGGCGCCGGGGCTAAAATACAGCCTTCCGACGCCATAATACTTTACTATGATACTGTTGTCAAGCAATCTTGCTCTCTGCGTACCTGCACGCAGGAAAGATAAAAAATTGCCATTAAAACTGTGTTCTCAGTTTTGGATCTAACAGATCTCTCAGGCCGTCGCCGATGAAATTGGCGCCTACTGCCATGGTAAAGATGGCAAGTCCCGGAAAACCGGCAACCCAGAATTTGTTGAAATAATCAACACCGTCAGAAACCATCATACCCCATTCCGGTGTTGGCGGAGCAGAACCAAGTCCTAAGAAGCTTAAGGTGGAGAACATCAGGATCTTGTTTCCGATGTCTGTGGTGGCCATGATCAGGACAGAACTGACGCTGTTTGGGATGATCTCTTTTAAAAGAATACGCATTCGGGAAGCACCAAGGGCTTCAGCTGCATTGACGTATTCATTTTCCTTTACACTTAAAACAACGCTTCGCATAAGACGTGCATAGGTGGGCCAGGAAACAATGACCAGGGCAAACATGGTGTTGAACAGATTAGAACCCATAACCGCATTGATGATCATTGCCAGGATCAGGGATGGGAAGGATAAGATCATTTCGGAAAAACGCATCATTATATTATCCAGCCATCCTCCTGCGTATCCGGCCAGCGCGCCATAAAAGGTTCCGATCATACCGGCGATGATAACGGACAGACATCCGGCAAGAAGGGAATAGCGTCCGCCGTAGATCACGCGGCTGAAAATATCACGGCCGAAGTTGTCTGTGCCAAACCAGTGAATGGCTGAAGGCGCTTTTAAACGCATGGACAGGTCCTGGGCAATAGGGTCGTAAGGAGCAATAACAGGTGCCAGAACGGCTGCTAAGATCCATCCAAGACAGATCAAAATACCCAGTGTAAACAGGTAATTGGATTTTAATAATTTTTTCAGAGAATGGATCATTAACTGCACCTCACTCTTGGATCGATGATTCCATAGAGGATATCGACCACTGTATTGATGATCATATAATTTAATGCGATCAGCAGTGCTACGCCGATGATCGCCGGATAATCAGCTGCCATAACGGATTCATAGGCAAACTGACCAACACCTGGCCATTTGAAAATGGTTTCTACTAATACCATACCGCCAAGAAGGTTTCCAAGTCCCAGACCGATCACAGTCATAACCGGGATCAGGGCATTTCCAAGGGCATGTTTTAAGATCAGGCAGATACTGTTTAAGCCCTTTGCCTTTGCGGTACGGACATAGTCTGTAGAAAGAGCATCTAACAGGTTAGAGCGGGTGGTTCTGGTGATCAGCCCCATGGTAAAGGCTGCTAAAACGATGCTTGGAAGGGTCAGGTGCCGGATGGCATCCATGGCTTTTGCCGGATTCCCTTCGATCAGACTGTCGATCACATACAGCCCGGTAACGGAAGCCGGAGCAGAGAAAGAATTGCTTAAACGCCCCGGTCCCGGGAATATCTTTAATTTGTAGTAGAAGAAGTACAGCATCAGCAGTGCAAACCAGAAAGCCGGAATGCTGACACCGGTTACGGAAATGGCCCGGACGATCTGATCTAAGATACTGTTACGGCGGATGGCGGAAATGATACCAAACAGGATGCCGAAAACAGAAGCGATCACGATGGAAAACAGGGCCAGCTCCAGAGTGGCGGGATAACATCTTGCCAGATCATCAAGTACCGGACGGCTGGTGCGGATAGAAGTCCCTAAGTCAAAGTGCAGCAGGTCACGGATGTAATAGATATACTGCACGATGAGCGGGCGGTCCAGACCGTGTTTTGCACGGTAGGCCGCTACGATCTCAGGATCATTTAAGGCTCTCTGGCTTAAGTTTGCTACTACCGGGTCACCGGGTATCATCTTTGTAAGGATGAATACCAGGGTGGCAACGCCAAACAGCATAACTGCCAGATAAACCACACGTTTTCCAATAAATTTCAACTCTCCCATTTGGATCTGGTACCTTTCTAAAATACGGATTTATTTTACATTAATTTCAGTTAAATCAATGGTGTAAGAATCAAAGATATCTACGCCATCTAAGCGGGTGCTGTTTGCAATGTGAGCCGGAGCCTGTGCAATTACAATGAATGGGCCATCTTCATACATGGCATCCTGGATGTTTTCCAGAACCTGAGTGCGGGCGTCATTGTCAGTTGCTTCCATTGCTTCTTTGTACATAGCAGCCAGTTCAGGATCCATTTCAGCAGTCCATCCGGCTCTCTGTCCTACAGTGCCGCCTGGAAGGAATTCCAGTTGTACGTTAGGATCGCTGTAATCTACGCCCCAGTACATAACGGTGAAGCCAAGGGTTCCATTACGGTAAGCATCGCCATAGCCTGCTGCCCATGCCTGAGTGGTGATATTTACATTGATACCGATCTGGGATAAGTCATCCTTTACTTTCTGAGCCAGGTCAGTTAAAAGGATACCTTCCATATCCAGGTCAGAAACAGTCATATCTACGTCAAAGCCATCTGGATAACCAGCATCTGCTAACAGCTGCTTTGCTTCATCGATATTGGTGTAATCATCCGGGCGTGTTCCCTTGCTTCCCATAAATCCATCCTGGATAATGGAATAAGGAGTTTTTGTGCCTTCACCGCAGATCATGCGGATACCAGAGTAGTCTAATGCTTTGCGGATGGCTTTCTGTACGTCTGGGTTAGAAACAGGTCCGCTGTATTCTTCGTTCATGTTCATCATAACAAAACCGATCATCTTTGTGGTTCCGTTTACGATCTCTACATTTTCAGCAGATCCCAGTTCCTCTAAAGTATCGTCAGTCAGATTTAATGCAACATCAATATCTCCGGCAGATAAAGTCATCATCTGGGTGTTTGCATCTGGCTGGATCTTTAAAATATACTTGTCTACGTTAGTAGAGGTGCCCCAGTAATTGGGGTTCTTTTCCAGAACCACTTCTTCATCAGGAGTATAGCTGGTAAGGATGTACATGCCGCTTCCTGCGCTTGCATTGTCAAGGAAACTCTGTGCAGTATCAGTTGAGGAAGCATCTTCAGCGTCAGTACCGCCATTTTCTTTTACAACAGCGCTGTCAAGAATTGCCAGGGAAGTATAGGTCAGTTTGGAAAGAATGGCACTGTCAGGCTGATTTAAGTGGAAAATAACAGTAGCGTCATCCGGGGTCTCAATGCTGTCAATAGTATCACAGATAAAAGAAGGATTTCCCTTTAAATTTTTAGTACGGTTAATGCTGAATGCAACGTCTGCAGAAGTGATCTTATTGCCGCTGGCAAAGGTCAGACCGTCTTTTAAGGTAACAGTCAGAGTTAAGCCGTCCTCAGAAAACTCATAGGTATCTGCCAGACAAGGCTGTGGTGTGCCATTGTTCTCATAGAATTTAAACAGGTTCTCATAGCATGCATTTACGATCAGCTGTGGATATTTTTCGTAAACGTAACCTGGATCCAGAGTAGAGAAACCGGAACCCATAGCAACGATTACAGTGTTGTCACCGCTTGCAGTGCTTTCTGCTTTTGATGCGGCACCTGCTGCTGAAGTGTCTGTGGATGCCTGTCCGCCGCCGCATGCGGTGCAGCCTGCTGCAACCGCCATGGAGAGGGCGAGGGCTAAGAGTTTTTTGTTTTTCATAATTAAATCCTCCTCTTAAAATAGTAAGTTATTGCTGCAGTCTTTGAAGACTGGGATAAAGCAAAGTTATTGCTGCGTCACTGATATAAATGACATGCCACAAAATGGCCTTTTTCGATCTCCTTTAACTGCGGGATTTCCCTGGAACAGATATCGCAGGCCTTTGGACAGCGGGTGTGGAACGGGCAGCCGGAAGGCGGGTTGGAAGGACTTGGAACTTCACCTGTTAAGTGGATGCGTTCTGTCCTGTCATCTGCGTCAACCTGGGGGATAGCAGATAAAAGAGCCTCTGTATAAGGATGATAACGTTTCTCATACAGCTGGTCATAAGCGGCGATCTCCACCATTTTTCCCAGATACATAACGCCTACGCGGTCACTGACCTGGTAAACAACGTTTAAGTTGTGGGAGATGAAGAAATAGGTCAGTCCCAGACGTTCTTTTAATTCCTGGAGCAGGTTTAAGACCTGTGCCTGGACAGATACGTCAAGAGCAGAAACTGCTTCATCGCAGATAATAAGCTTTGGTTCTAATGCCAGTGCTCTTGCAATACCGATACGCTGTTTCTGACCGCCGGAAAGCTCATGTGGATAACGGCTTAAATGATAGGTGTCAAGGCCTACTAAGTGAAGCAGCTCCTCGATCCTTGCGTCTACATCCATGGAACCGGTCATATGGTGGATCTGGAAAGGTTCCATAAGGATCTGGCGCACAGTACGTCTTGGATTTAAGCAGGCGGAAGGATCCTGGAAAATGATCTGGGCTTTCTTACGCATCTGCTTTAAGGCTTTTCCCTTTAAACCGGAAATATCTTCCCCATCCAGATAAACGTGGCCGTCAGTAGCGGGGATCAGGCGGATCAGGGTGCGTCCTAAGGTACTTTTTCCGCAGCCGGACTCTCCAACTACACCGAAGGTCTCACCTGCAAAAATATCAAATGAAATATCGTCTACGGCACGTACTGTGCCGGATTTTTTGTCTTTTCCTTTAAAATATACTTTTACATGGTCTGCGTGGACCAGTACGTCTTTGTTTTTATTCTCATCAGCCATTGGTCACTGCCTCCTGACTTCCATTATCTGCCTGTGCATAGAGCCAGCAGCGTACCTGACGGTTTTCCCCGACAGAAAAAACAGGTGGTTCTTCCTTACGGCAGCGGTCGCAGGCTTTTGGACATCTCGGCCAGAAGCGGCAGCCCTTGATGCGTTCTACCGGGTTTGGAACCATGCCTTCAATTGTGGACAATGGTTTACGCTCTTTGGTGATCCTTGGGATAGCACTTAAAAGTCCCTGGGTATAAGGATGGAGAGGTTCACGGAAAATGTCAGCTACAGGCGCTTTTTCTACGATGTGGCCGTTATACATAACGATAACCGTGTCACACAGTTCACTTACAACCCCCAGATCATGGGTGATAAATACAACTGAGGTGTTCATTTTCTGGTTCAGATCACGGATCAGGTCTAAGATCTGTGCCTGGATAGTTACATCCAGAGCGGTTGTAGGTTCATCTGCGATCAGGATCTGCGGCTGACAGGCCAAAGCCATGGCGATCATCACGCGCTGGCGCATGCCGCCGGACATCTGGTGGGGATATTCATAAGCACGGGCCTGTGGATTGGCGATCCCAACAGCCTGCATCATTTTAATGGCCTCTTCCATGGCTTCTTTCTTTTTCATTCCTCTGTGAAGCTGTAAAGATTCTGCGATCTGCTTTCCACAGCGGATAATGGGGTTTAAAGAAGTCATAGGTTCCTGGAAGATCATGGAGATCTCATTTCCGCGGATCTTCTCCATTTCCCGTTCAGAAAGCTTTACAAGATCCTTTCCATTGTATAAGATCTGTCCGCCGGTGACTTTGCCCGGAGGATTGGGGATCAGCTGCATCATAGCCAGGGAAGACACGCTTTTTCCGCTTCCGCTTTCGCCTACAATGCCTAATTTCTCACCGCGGTGGAGTGTATAACTTAAGTGATCTACGGCGTGTACGGTCCCGGCCATGGTCTTGAATTCCACACACAGATCTTTTATTTCAAGTAATGTTTCTGACTGGTTCATGATTTTCTCTCATTTCTACAGGATTCTATTAATAAACAAACATATTATCCGACGAAAAAGGCGGATGGCAGCAATACGTTTGTCAGTTTAAAGCGACAAAGTATCAACGCAAAAAAAAATAACTATAGTAACACAGATACAATTGTTAAGGCTTAGAATACCATATTTTTTAAGGAAATTCAACTGGGGGAAGCAAGGTTCTTTTGATAAATGTTGGGATTTAGTTCAATAGGGTCCGAAAGGGCTCCTCCATGTATAAACGCATTCACGGCAATTTAGGATCTTTTGTTCCGCCGCCAGTTAGACAGGGCTTCGGCAAACTCACACGCTTCGCGTGTTCAAACAATGCCTCCACCCTGTCCGCTATGCTCACAAAAGGTCCCCAATTGCCTAACGAATGCTTATTATACATGGAGGAGCCCTTTCTACTGTATTGGATATGTCATATAAAAAATGCCGTACTTAAGTACAATCCCCCTCCTGCATGAAAACTGTTTATTGGTTTGCTCCTACATTTTTTATTGCCAATAACGTAGAAAGCCGCCGATACACATGACAGAATAAGCATTTGTTTGAAAATCCGTGAGTGGGCGTGCATAGTGTCAGAACGGAGAACCACTGTTTGAGCACGCAAAGCGTGCGAGTTTGGTTCGCAGTTCTGACAATAGGCGGCGCAAGCCCACGAACAAAGGATTTTCTCCCAAATGCGCATCTGTCATATGCACCGGTGGCTTTCGGACCCTTCAGAAATCTTTCGGATCCTATTGAACTAAATCCTTTTTTAAGTGGGTCTGCAGGTTACATAATAAGGCTTAATGCGGCTTCGTCTGCGATCACGGTCACATCATTATGCAGCTGTAAAATGGATGCGGGAACAGATGGTGTAATAGGGCCGTAAAGGGAGTTCTTTAAGGCTTCTGCCTTTTCTTCACCACCTGCAATAAGCAGGATCTTTTTTGCCTGCATGATGTTTTTGATGCCCATGGTATAGGCCTGTTTTGGAACATCATCTTCAGAGGCGAAGAAGCGCTTATTTGCTTCAATGGTGCTTTCTGTTAAATCTACGCAGTGTGTCTCTTTTTCAAAGGCAGCGCCGGGCTCGTTAAAACCGATATGTCCATTTCTTCCAAGACCTAAAAGCTGCAGATCGATACCGCCATGGGAGCGGATGATCTCATTATAGGCTGCGCAGGCTTTCTGCGGGTCTGGCTCTAAGCCGTCTGGAACGAAGGTGTGGGCTTTGTCAATATTTACATGATCAAACAGGTTGGTGTTCATAAAATAGCGGTAGCTCTGGTCATTATCCGGGCCAAGGCCTTTGTACTCGTCAAGGTTAATGGTGGTGACTTTGGAAAAGTCCAGATCCCCTTTGTTATACCATTCGATCAGTTGTTTGTAGGTGCCCACAGGTGAAGAACCGGTTGCTAACCCCAATACGCAGTCCGGTTTCATGATGATCTGGGCAGAAATGATGTTTGCAGCTTTGCGGCTTAAATCCTGATAGTTTTTTGCTTTGTAGATAACCATAAATATATCCCCTTTCTAGTTTGCTTTCCCCTACCTTATCAGTATAGCTGATTTGACAGAAAAGAGAAAGGGGGAAAGAAGACAGAAAAGAGAAAGGAAAAAAGACTGACAGAGCTGTAGAAATATGGTATGCTGAAATGTAATGAGCGCAGTTAAAAATAAGCGCAACCACAATGGAGGATTAAGATCATGGAAATTACAGGACGCAATGTAGGAAAGACATGCCGCACCCATTATAAGGGTACTTTTAATGATGGAACCCAGTTTGACTCTTCTTATGACAGAGGCGAGCCATTAGAATTCGTATGCGGCGCAGGCCAGATGATCAAGGGCTTTGACGCAGCAGTGGCAGATATGGAACCAGGAGAGGTGAAGGATATCCATCTGATGCCGGAAGAAGCATACGGACAGCCAAACCCGGATGCTATCTTTGAACTGGAGATCGAGCAGCTTCCAGGCTCTGAGGATCTGACTGTAGGCCAGCAGGTATATCTGACCAACCAGATGGGCCAGCCATTCCCTGTAAAAGTTACTGACAAAACAGAAAAGACCATTACTTTTGATGCAAATCATGAAATGGCGGGAAAAGAGCTGAACTTTAAGATCGAACTGGTAGAAGTGAAGTAATAAAAAAATAAAAATTTTAATTTCTGGACGGAAGTAAATATAGAAAGCAGCAGTGTATATTTTACCCGCATTTCCACATACTACCCATAAGACACACAATATGGAAACAGAGATGTTTTGTGGTATGCAGGAGGAATAAACGTTATGAAAGCTACAGGAATCGTAAGAAGGATCGATGACCTTGGACGTGTGGTGATCCCAAAGGAGATACGAAGGACATTGCGTTTGCGGGAAGGAACACCCTTAGAGATATTTACAGACCGTGAGGGGGAGATCATTTTAAAGAAATATTCCCCTATGGTGGAGCTGGCTGCGTTTGCCGGGCAGTATGCAGAAGCCATGTCCCAGGCGACTGGGCTGATCGTGTGCATCACAGACCGGGACCAGGTAATTGCCGTTTCCGGGGGAGCCAGAAAAGAGCTGCTGCAAAAGGCCATCAGCCAGAGCCTGGAACGTGTTATTAATGAACGCCAGACTGTTCAGGCAGGAAAGGACGATAAAGGCTTTGTCCAGCTGGTAGATGAAGAATTAGAAGGTGTCACCGCCCAGGTGGTGGCCCCGATCATCTGCGAAGGCGATGCTATTGGTGCAGTAGCCATTATGAGCCGGGAGCCAAGAGCACGGTTTGGAGAAATGGAGCTGAAGCTGGCTTCCACTGCCTGTGGATTTTTAGGACGGCAGATGGAAAGCTGAAACAAAGCGGCATGGATAAACAATATTAACAGCAATGAACGGCAATTATCAGCAATGCAAAAGCCCCCAGGCAAAACCTGGGGGCTTTTGGCAAGAGAAAAAAGTTAAGTACCTAATATGAGAAAGGGCAGTCAGTCCCTTTTCATCAGATTAAAAATGTACAGAAGGTTTCAGAGAATACGCAGCAGAAGAATACAGCCACATATCCAATGAGGAATGGGATCTCTGCTTTTGCAATATCGCCCATTTTCAGGCCGGATACGGTAGAAGCGGAGAAGATGTTTACTGCAACCGGAGGTGTCATGGTACCAACTACGTTGGAGATGCACACGATCATGCCGAAGTGGATCACGTCAATACCCATACTCTGGGCAATAGGCCAGAGGACCGGAACTAAAAGAACAGCGATAGCGGTTCCTTCCATGAATGTACCGAAGATCAGCAGGATAATGGCAACTACGAAGCAGAACAGCGCGGAATTTAAATGCATGCTGATAACTGCGTTTACCAGTGCCTGGGAAGCGCCTGAGAAGGTGAATACCCAGGAGAAAGCGGTAGAAGCTGCGATGATGAATAAGATCATGGCAGAGCTTTTCGCGGAATCTTTTAAAATGGGGACCAGTTCTTTTACAGTCAGTTCTTTGTAGATGAAAAGTCCGGCAATGGCAGCCCATACAACTGCGATGGCAGCACTTTCTGTTGCTGTCAGCATACCGGAGTAGATACCGCCAAGGATGATGATGGGGGTCATCAGCGCCGGGATGGCATCTAAGAAGATCTTAAAGATCTCAGAAGGACTGCGCTTTACAGCCTGTTTTGGCCAGTTTTCCTTTTTTGCGTAAAAGAGAACTTCTGCCATTAATACAAGCATGATCACAATACCGATGAGCATGCCCTGTTTAAACATATTTCCAACAGAAGCACCTGTTAAAGTACAGTAGATGACCATGATGATAGATGGGGGGATGATCGGTCCAAGACCACCGGATACAACTAACAGTCCGGCTGTACGGTCACCTGGGTAGCCAAGCTTTACCATATCATTGTAGAGCATGGTACCGATAGCAATAACAGTTGCAGGAGCGGAACCGGATAAGGCTGCGAAGAATGCGCAGGCTAAAACCAGTGCCAGGCTCATTCCGCCGCGCACATTGTCTACCAGACAGTTGGCGAAATTTACGATACGGCGGGAGATACCACCTTTGGTCATCAGATTTCCGGCAAGCACAAAGAAAGCGATGGCCATAATGGAAGTGGACTGCAGTCCGCCGAAGATACGCTGTGCGATAACGGTGGAGGAAGCGGACAGACCACCGAATACTACGGAGCAAAGGGAAGCCACTCCAAGGGAGATGGAAACCGGAACTCCTACTATAAGACATACAGCAAACGCTGCGAAAAGGATGATACCTGCACTCATGCTTCTGCCTCTTTATTCTTTAAATCTATGATCTTTTCTACGAGGATCACAGTCTGGATCAGTAAGATCAGTCCAAAGGTAAGTACCAGTGAGAAATACATGGCAGACATAGGGATCTTTAATACTGGAGTTGTCTGACCAGTTTGGATCTGTTTTAAAAATAAGGCGGTGCCAGCCTTTAACATAACAGCGGTAAAGATCTCTAATACAATCTGTTCAACAATGGAGACCACTTTTTTTGTGGTTCCGTGAAGCTTTTCAATAATGGCGGTAACAGCAACCTGTGTGCCGTCACGAAGACCTACTTCTGTTCCTAACAGTGCCATATAGATCATACTGTACATGGCTACCTCTTCAGCCCATGGCATGGAAGCCTTGATAAAGTTGCGATTGACGACTGCTACAAAGTAGGCAGCTACCATGGCGACAAACGCAACGATCATAATGGCATATTCTACTTTTGTGACATAGGACAGCAGCTTTTTAATACCTTTCATAGTTCCCTCTCCAATCTCAATTTCCGACCTCTTTCGGAGCATGTTTTCAGTTGTCTGCCAGCAGATGATTTCAATGCAACAAAATAATAAGATGTCTGATGTAATCAAAATACCACATCAGACATCTTGCGTCAAAATATTATCAGAAAATTAACATGATTTCAATATTAAAAAAATGATATTGAATTTATTAACAATATTATAACAACAATTAATATTATTGTCTAATAAATCTAATTATTGTTGCTGTTTTGTATCAGCCACTGTGTAAAATAATTTCGGATCACACTAAAAGGTGCTGGTCCTATATCCAGGATAAAGCGGTTAAATTCTAACAGGGAGAAGTTATTTCCAAGCTGCTGTTTTGCCTCTTCCTGCATGTTTAACAGTTCCAGATAGCCGGTATAGTAGGAGAGATAATTGGCCGGGTTTTCTACCACTTCATAGTAAATAGATGAGATCACAGATGGATCTTCCAGCTGGAAATACATGTTCAGATATTCACCCACCTGATCTATGTTCCAGCCTTCGTAGTGGATATTAATATCAAGGAGTGCATAAAGGGCAAGTGTAAAGGCGGAATTGTGCTGTAAAAGCTGTCCCATATTCTCTTCAAGGCCATTATTTAAACTAAAAGCATAATATTCCGCATAAGTTCCCCAGCCTTCTGTGTAGCCCTGGAAATCAAGGATATTCCGCAGGTTACAGGTATTTTTCTGGTTAAAATAAAGGGTCTGGTACATATGTCCCGGATAACCTTCGTGTGCCATGGTGGTGTAGAGGGAATCGGAATCTGTACTTTTGTTATTGATATAAATGGAATTATCCTCCGGCCGGTCAATAGGCACTTTCAGGTAGAAGGCGGGACTTAAAAAGCCTTCCAATGTTTTAGGTACAGTTTTGATAGTATAGTTACAGTCATTTACAGGGGGAAAATCTGTCTGGCACCGGGCTTTCAGATCTTCTAAAATGTCCTGGGGTTTTGTAAGGGAAAAGGTGGAAGTGTCCAGTTTATCGCCTAAAGACGGATCATCATTTAACAGCTGGTTTACAGCGGCAAGTTCCTTTGCCATCTGCTTGTTAATGGCCTGTTTTAATGCAGGAACATCACTGTAAGAAGTTCCGGTACTGGCATTTACCAGATATTCATAATATTTCCGGCCTTCCGGGTAGTAGTAAAGCCCCTTGTCATTGGTTCCTTTTCCTTTTAAGTCTTCCAGACCGGTTATCAGCCTTTCATAGGCAGGAACGAAATGTTCATCAATGGCTTTTTTGTTTTTTGCCTTATAATCAGCCTTTTCCTGATCGGAAAGACCATCTATTTCATTTAAGCGGGAAGCAAAGGTTTCTGCCAAAAAGCTGTGGTCTGCGTCAATGAGATAGGCATTGCAGGAACGGATGATATTGTCAATGACTGTATCACACAGACCAAGACCGGCCTGGGCCCTCTGTGTTTCAAAGGCAATGAGTGAGTCATAATAGGTATCAATGGACGATAAAAGAGACAGGTAATCGTCAATATCCTGTTTTTTGTAAAAGGTATATTCAGATAAAAGAATGGGAAGCTGGGACTGGATGCCAAGGGTGGTGGATAAAGGCTGGTCATACAGCTCTAATCCATCAGAGGACAGAAGGGTATTAATGTAGGAAGAAAGAATGGTATAGGTAAGCAGCTGGTCTTTGGATAAAAGGCGGGTATCCATGGCATCAAGGTCTGCTTTGACCTGTTTTGCATCTTCCATGTCTTTTTGTGTGTCTTCAGCCAGGGCAGTTCCAAGCGTCCGGTCATAATCTGTGATGCCGTAGCTTTCAGGGTCTGCCAGTGTATAGTGAAGAGTGAGAAGGGACTGGGCTGCTTCCTGTTTAAACAGGTTTTCTGTAAACTGGTCAAAGGCTTTTTGAGCCGCCAAAAGAGCTGTTTTGTCTGGCTGGGCGTCAGGATCTTCCAAAGAGCTGTTGCCTGCGGCTTTTGCAGTGGTCTCCAAAACCGTATTTTTTTCTGCTTCCGGTGTGGAGTTTGGAAAAAGTGAGCAGCCGGTAATAAGGCACAGGGATAATACCAGTGCAAGGAGGGCATGCAGATATTTTTGTGTTCGCTGTTTCATAGAAATCTCCTTTTTGGGATACAATGACCATCCTGATGCCGGAGTGCAGCGGACGGCGTTCTTTGAGATGATTATATATTATATGTAGGAAAATTACAACGTATGTGGCATAGGGCGTCTTGACGAAAGCCGCGTAAACGCTTATACTTACATCATTAGAATGCCCCAAAAGGGGGATGGAAAGAGGGATTTAAATATGTGTCAGGATTGTAAGAAAAAGCCGTATTATATTACAACTGCCATCGCATATGCTTCCGGTAAGCCGCATATCGGCAACACCTATGAGATCGTGCTGGCAGACAGTATTGCAAGATATAAGAGAGCCCAGGGCTATGATGTGTTCTTCCAGACAGGTACTGATGAGCACGGACAGAAGATCGAGGAGAAGGCAGAGGCTGCAGGCATTACTCCAAAGGAGTTTGTGGACAAGGCTGCAGGGGAGATCAGGCGTATCTGGGATCTGATGAACACTTCCTATGATAAGTTTATCCGCACCACAGATGCTGACCATGAAGCACAGGTACAGAAGATTTTTAAGAAGCTCTATGACCAGGGCGATATTTACAAAGGAGCTTATGAGGGACTTTACTGTACTCCATGTGAGTCTTTCTGGACTCCATCTCAGTTAGTAGATGGAAAGTGCCCTGACTGTGGCAGAGAGGTTAAGCCGGCAAAGGAAGAGGCATATTTCTTCCGTATGAGTAAATATGCTCCTCAGCTGATCGAGTACATTAACGCTCATCCTGAGTTTATCCAGCCTGTTTCCAGAAAGAATGAGATGATGAACAACTTCCTTCTTCCGGGACTTCAGGATCTGTGTGTATCCAGAACTACCTTTGACTGGGGTATTCCGGTATCTTTCGATCCAAAGCATGTTACCTATGTGTGGCTGGATGCGCTGACCAACTATATTACCGGTATCGGCTATGACTGCGACGGAAACAGTACTGACCAGTTTAAGAAATACTGGCCTGCAGACCTGCATCTGATCGGTAAGGATATTATCCGTTTCCATACTATTTACTGGCCGATCTTCCTGATGGCTTTAGGCGTACCCCTTCCAAAACAGGTATTTGGTCATCCGTGGCTGCTTCAGGGTGATGGCAAGATGAGCAAATCCAAGGGAAATGTTCTTTATGCAGATACTCTGGTAGATTTCTTCGGCGTGGATGCAGTACGTTACTTCGTGCTTCATGAAATGCCATTTGAAAATGACGGCGTTATCTCCTGGGAGCTGATGGTAGAGCGTATGAACTCTGACCTGGCAAATATCCTTGGAAACCTTGTAAACCGTACTATTTCCATGAGCAACAAGTACTTTGGCGGTGTTGTAGAGAACAAAGGCGCTGCAGAAGCTGTTGATGAAGATTTAAAGGCTGTTGTATTAGATGAAGTTAAGAAGGTTGACGCAAAGATGGCCCAGCTGCGTGTGGCAGATGCCATGACAGAGATCTTCGGCATCTTCAGAAGATGCAACAAGTACATTGATGAGACCACTCCATGGACTCTTGCAAAGGATGAGGCTAAGAAAGACCGTCTTGCAACTGTTCTTTACAACCTGACAGAGGCTATTACCATCGGTGCTTCCCTGTTAGAGGCATTTATGCCTGAGACTTCTGAAAAAATCTTAGCCCAGTTAAATACAAAGAAGAGAGAACTGGATGAAATGGATACTTTTGGTCTGTATCCTTCAGGAAATAAGGTAACAGACAAGCCTGAGATCCTTTTTGCCCGTATGGACATTAAGGAAGTTATGGCAAAAGTAGAGGAAATGCATGCAGCTGCTGTAGCAGAAACTGCAAAACCGGCAGAAGAGGCAGCTGAGGATGACGGTATCGACTTAGAGCCAAAGGCTGAGATCACTTACGATGATTTTGCAAAACTGCAGTTCCAGATCGGTGAGATCGTTAAGTGCGAAGCAGTACCGAAGTCCAAAAAACTTCTCTGCTCCCAGGTAAAGATCGGAACTAAGACCCGCCAGATCGTAAGCGGCATCAAGGCTCATTATTCACCAGAGGAAATGGTAGGAAAGAAGGTTATGGTAGTAACCAACTTAAAGCCTGCTAAATTAGCCGGAGTCGTATCCGAAGGCATGATCCTGTGTGCAGAAGATGCAGAGGGAAATCTGTCCTTAATGGTACCGGAGAAGAAGATGCCAGCCGGAGCTGAGATCTGCTAATGGGTAAATAAATGCACCAGTTATCTGCATTGGCAGTTAATTGGATCTATATCAGTAATAAATAAAGGGAGCGGGAAAACACCCCTCCCTTTTTCGCGCATATACTGAACATTTTAAGTGAAAACTGCTATTGAAACAGGTAGAGAGTGAAGAGAAAATTTCTTCTTAATTTGTCCTTGACAAGGTGTACATTTTACAAATAATATTTTGATATCTTGCATTTTCTGGTATTCAGAGGGAATGCTGAATTGACAGGTAATTTATTTTGGATATAATATTTGTGAAATGACACACAAATAATGGAAGCGAACTACAGGAGGAACGATCATGCGCATCAGTCTGGAACAGGCATTAGATATTCTTAAGGATTACATAACACCAGGAAAAACAGAAAGAAAATCTTTGGAGGAATGTCTGGGATTAGTACTTGCAGAGGATGTGATGGCGCAGCTGGATATGCCTCCTTTTAGCCGGTCTGCTCAGGATGGATATGCGTTTCGGTCAAAAGACAGTGAAGGCGCATCGAAAGAACAGCCAGTACGCTTGAAAGTAACAGGGAAAATATATGCCGGAGATTTCCCGAAAAAAGAAGTAAATCCAGGAGAAGCGATCCGCATTATGACTGGAGCAATGATCCCGGCAGGTGCAGACTGTGTTCTTCGCCAGGAAGATACGGACGAAGGGGAAGAAATTGTTCAGATCTATAAAGAAACAGAAGCTGGATGCAGCATTTGCTTTAAAGGGGAAGAGTATAAAAAAGGCCACATTCTTTTGCGCGCAGGTACGAAGATCGATGCAGCAGCATTAGCGGTGGCCAGTGGGAACGGCATCATGGAATTGCCTGTTTACGCGAGGGTAAAAGCAGCAGTTGTTTCTTCCGGCAGCGAAGTGGTAGAGCCGGGAACTCCATTGACTCCAGGAAAAATATATAATACGAATACAATTTATATGAAGGCACGTTTAAAGCAGTTGGGGGCAAATGTAGTAATGACTCGGACTGTAGGTGATGAACTGGGAATTATGAGAGAGGCTTTAAATGAGGCAGCCAGCCAGTCAGAACTAGTAGTTACCACCGGTGGCGTCTCTGTGGGACAGAAGGATCTGACGGAAGAAGCTCTTCTTTCAATCGGTGCTAAAATATTGTTTCACGGAATCGCCGTAAAACCAGGTATGCCAACGCTGGCAGCTGAAAAGAACGGAGTTTTATTTTTAGGCCTTTCCGGAAATCCGTTTTCTGCAGCGATTCCCTTTGAAATGTTCGTACGTGAGATTCTGGCAGTGAAAATGGGAGATCTGGATCTGAAACTGAGAAAAGAAACCCTTACTGCTGTGACTGGTTTCTCAAAAGACAGCAGAAAGCGCCGCTTCCTCAGAGGAAAGGCAGATGGAAAAGAGGTATGGCTGCCGGATCAGCAGGCAAATGGGCAGATGCGCAGTATGGTAGGCTGCAACTGTCTTATTGATATTCCGGCTGGAAGCGGACCTGTAAAAGCAGGTGATAGGGTGGAAGTCTTTTGGCTATGATCAGACAGAGAAAGATGTTCACAGGTATTCTCTGACTATAGAGCTATATTTGTGATAGATGAACGAATATACAAAAAATGTAATGTTAGACCAAAAAATTGTATAAACTATACAAAAATAAAAATATTTTCAAGCCATATTGTCTATAGACACGTGATCTCAATTTTTTTATAATGAAAATAACTTCATAAAGCAGATTTCATATGTATATACCGGAAATTGGTCCGGAGTTTCTACCAACTGCCGTAAATAGTTGACTACATAATACATGTAGCAGATAAGGATCTGGCTGTATGTAATTACGTGCGGGTTTGGATACAGATGACGATCGATCCAGTCAGGAGCTGCGCAGGTACGCAGCTCTTTTTATAATTGGATATAACTTTTAAGCAACGGGGAAGCGAAAAAGGGATCAGACTTCATCGGAAAGGAGAGCAAAGAGAAAAACCAAACGCAGATGGCTTTTAGTGAAGGAATATGTGGAAGCGAGGCTTTATTTTATGGAAAAAAGGGAAGGTTTTTTCGGAAGATTTTTTGGAATTTCACAAAGCGGATCTAATATGCGTACAGAGATACTGGCGGGTATCACCACGTTTATCACAGTTGCATATATCCTTATTTTAAATCCGCAGGTATTGTCAGATCCATTTGTGATCACCGGTGATATGGCCATGGCGGCAAAGGTATCAAATGGTGTATTTATTGGTACTTGTATCGGTGCGTTTATCGGAACGTTTCTATGTGCTGTTTATGCGAAGGTTCCGTTAGCGCAGGCGCCGGGAATGGGATTGAATGCATTTTTTGCATACACTGTAATGCTGGGAATGGGATACACTTATAACCAGACGCTGACCATTGTATTTTTATCCGGTGTGCTCTTTATTGTGATCACAGTGGTAGGATTGCGTCAGGCTATCATCCGGGCAATACCGGAAGCGATCAAAATAGCGATCACACCGGGAATCGGGCTTTTTATCACGATCATTGGACTGAAAAATGCAGGCATCGTAGTGAGCAATCCGGCCACTTTGGTAAGTATGGTAGACTTTGCCCAGTGGAGAAACGGTGAAAATACAGAACTGATCTGTGGAGCTTTGGTGGCTCTGTTTGGTCTGATCGTGATCAGTGTATTAAATGCAAGAAAAGTAAAAGGCTCTATTTTCCTGGGAATTGCAGCTTCAACGGTAGTGGGGATCCCGTTGGGAGTTACAAAACTGTCCTCCTTTGATCTGAACATTGCAAGTAAATTCAGAGATTTTGGGGAAGTATCTCTGTTTAAGCTGGATGTGACAGGATTGTTTGAAGGAAAGAGTATGGCAGAGGCGATCTTTGCTATTGTGATGCTGGTGCTCAGTTTTTCATTGGTAAATATGTTTGATTCCATGGGAACTCTGATGGGAGCAGGCAAACAGTCTGGTCTGATCGATGAAAACGGGGAAGTCATTCATATGCAGGAAGCATTGATGGCAGATGCCATTTCTACAGCAGCCGGTGCTTTGATGGGAACTTCTACAGTTACCACTGTAGTAGAGTCCAGTGCAGGTATTGCAGAAGGCGGAAGAACAGGTATGACCAGTTTTGTAACGTCTCTTGCTTTTCTGGCAGCGATTATACTGGCTCCTGTGGTAAGTATTGTACCGGCAGCTGCAACAGCTCCGGCTTTGATCTTCGTAGGAGTTCTGATGCTTGGAAATATCAAAGATGTGGACTTTTCTGAAACAACAGATGCTGTGGCATCTTTCTGTACGATCGTATTTATGCCATTTACCTATTCAATCGCCAATGGTATGGCAATGGGACTGATCACATATTGCCTTTTAAAAGTTTTCACCAATAAGGCAAAAGATGTGAAGCCGCTTACAGCCATCATCGCAGTGGTTTTCGTTTTCCGTTATGCATTTATGACATTGGGGTAGAACTATCCGGGGTTTCTGAGAGTAAGGAGGAAACATATGGAAAATAAAACATTTGCTTTAAAAGGAAATATCATATATGCAAAAGACAGCAGTAACTTGTGTATAGAGGAACAAAGTTATCTGGTCTGTGAAAATGGAAAAGTGCAGGGAATTTATCCGGTGCTTCCAGAAGCGTTTAAAGACATCACAGTAGAAGATATGGGAGATAAACTGATCATCCCGGGACTTACGGATCTGCATGTACATGCGCCGCAGTACAGTTTTCGCGGACTGGGAATGGATCTGGAACTGTTAGACTGGTTAGAGACCAATACATTTCCGGAAGAAGCAAAATACCGGGATCTGGAATATGCAAAAAAGGCGTACGGTATATTTGCAGAACAGATGAAAAAAAGTGCCACAACAAGAGCCTGTATTTTTGCTACGATCCATAAAGAAGCTACCATACTGCTTATGGATCTGATGGAAGAAAGCGGACTTTCAACTATGGTGGGAAAGGTAAATATGGACCGGAACAGCCCGGATTATCTGCGTGAGGTTTCTCCTGAAGCTTCAGAAGAAGCTACAAGACAGTGGCTGGAAATGGCAGAAAAACGTAATTACCAACATACAAGACCGATCCTTACACCAAGATTTACGCCAAGCTGCAGTGATGAGCTGATGGAGCGCTTAAAAACGGTCCAGAAGGACTGGGATCTTCCAATGCAGTCCCATCTGTCTGAAAATCAGGGTGAGATCGCCTGGGTAAAGGAATTATGCCCCTGGTCTGAATTTTACGGGGATGCCTATGATCACTTCGGATTGTTTGGCGGTGAATGTCCTACAGTAATGGCTCACTGCGTTTATTCCGGTGAAGAAGAGATCCATCGGATGAAGGAAAACGGTGTATTTATTGCCCACTGTCCGGATTCCAATACCAATCTTTCTTCTGGTGTGGCGCCTGTTCGCCGGTATCTGGAAGAAGGGATGCATATAGGACTGGGAAGTGACGTGGCAGGAGGAACCAGTGAGAACCTGTTTGCAGCAATGGCGCAGTCTATTCAGGCATCCAAGCTTCGCTGGCGTCTGTTAGATGACACCTTAAAACCATTGACCATTGAAGAAGCATTTTTCATGGCAACGAAAGGCGGCGGGGCCTTCTTTGGAAAAGTGGGAAGCTTTGAACCGGGGTATGAGTTTGATGCGGTGATCTGTGATGACAGCCGTTTAGAACATCCTCAGGATCTTACAGTAAAACAGAGATTAGAGAGGATCATTTATCTTGGGGATGAACGAGAAGTGTCCCAGAAGTTTGTGTCAGGCAGAAAAGTTCTGAAATAGAGAAACGGGTAGTGTATGATGATTCGTACACTACCTGTTTTTTCTTTTGACGGAAAGTCCCTTTGCTTGTAAACCAATTTGCTTCATGTTATGATATACACAGATTTATGTTTGAAAGGACGAAAGAACATGAAATATGATTTTACAACGGTTTTAGACCGAAAAGGAAAAGATTCCATTGCAGTGGAACCGTTTGAGGCTGACTGGATCAAGTGGCCGGGAAAAACAAAGGAAGGTTTTGATATTATCCCTATGTGGGTGGCAGATATGAACTTTCCGGCCGTACACACGATTCCTGAGGCGATCATTGAGAGGACAAAACATACTACCTACGGCTATTTCAGCCCCAGAGAAGAATATTTTGATGCTATTATCAAATGGCACAAAACAAGAAATGGCGTAGAAGGGCTGGAACCAAAGCATATTGGATATGAAAATGGCGTTCTGGGCGGTGTAGTCAGCGCATTGAACGTACTTTGTTCTAAGGGTGACAGCGTGCTTTTACATTCTCCTACTTATATCGGTTTTACCAAGAGCCTGACAAACAATGGATATCATATTGTCCATAGTCCGCTGGTAAAGGATGAAAAGAATGTATATCGCATGGATTTTGAAGATATGGAAAAGAAGATCGTGGAAAACCACATTCATGCGGCTATTTTCTGCAGTCCACATAATCCTACAGGCCGTGTTTGGGAGAGATGGGAAATTGAAAAGGCTATGGAGATCTACAAAAAGCACGATGTATATGTAGTTGCCGATGAAATCTGGTCTGATCTGATCTTAAATGGCCATAAGCACATTCCGACCCAGTCTGTATCAGAAGACGCACGGCAGAGAACGGTAGCCCTTTATGCTCCGTCTAAGACTTTTAACCTGGCTGGTCTGATCGGAAGCTATCATATCATTTACAATGACTGGTTAAGAGACCGCATTTTAAAAGAATCCTCTTTAAGCCATTATAACAGCATGAACCTGTTATCTATGTATGCACTGATCGGTGCCTATAAACCGGAAGGTTATGAATGGGTAGATGAATTAAAAGAGGTGTTAAGCACAAATGTAAACTATGCCTGTGATTATATTGAAAAGCATTTTGAAGGTGTGAATGTTTCTAAACCAGAAGGTACGTATATGCTTTTCTTAGACTGTACAGAGTGGTGCAAAAAACATGGAAAGACGATTACACAGCTTCAGGCAGCAGGAATCGAAGTGGGTGTGATCTGGCAGGATGGCGTAGCTTTCCACGGCCCATGTCATATCCGCATGAATCTGGCATTGCCGCTGTCCAGAGTGAAAGAAGCATTTGACCGCTTAGACAAGTATGTTTTTAACCTGCAGGAGGCATAAGGGACATGATATTTGACACACATGCTCATTATGACGATGAGGCTTTTGATGAGGACAGAGAGCAGCTTTTAGCAGGTTTTAAGGAAAATGGCATCGGTGCTGTTACCAATGTGGCAGCCAGCCTTTCCAGCTGTAAGACGACACTGGAGCTTGCCAGAAAACATGATTTCATGTATGCTGCTTTAGGTGTACATCCAAGCGAAAGTGCTGAACTGTCTGATGCAGGCTTAAAACAGATTGAAGCCTGGTGTACGGAAAAAAATGATGGAAAAGTCCGCGCCATTGGTGAGATCGGCCTAGATTATTATTGGGAAGAGCCGGATAAAGAGATCCAGAAAAAATGGTTTGTGGCCCAGTTAAACCTGGCCCGCAGACTGAAACTTCCGGTGATCATCCACAGCCGTGATGCTGCGAAAGATACTCTGGATATTATGAAGGCAGAGCATGCAGAGAATATTGGCGGTGTGATCCACTGCTTTTCCTATACAAAGGAAATGGCAAGAGAGTATCTGGATATGGGATTTTTCCTGGGGATTGGCGGTGTTCTTACTTTTAAAAATGCCAGAAAACTGGTAGAAACCGTTGAATATGCTCCTTTAGACCGTCTGGTACTGGAAACAGACTGCCCCTATTTGGCCCCTGTTCCAAACCGGGGAAAGAGAAATTCTTCCCTGAATCTTACCTATGTAGCAGATCAGCTGGCTTCTCTTAAAGGAGTGGACCGGGAAACCGTAGAAAAAGTGACCTGGGACAATGCCAGAAAGCTTTACCGTTTGGAACCATAAATATTTGCCCTGTCAGGGGAGCCACTGTGCGGGCTGCAAATATCCTTTGACAAATGCAGAAAGAAATGTAGAAAGAAGACAAAGCAGGTAAAATTATAAATGAATCAGAAATTATCAGATCCGAAAAAAACAATTGAAGTCATCCAGAAGTATCAGTTTGCGTTCCAGAAGCGCTTTGGCCAGAATTTCCTTATCGATGCCCATGTTCTGGAAAAAATTGTAAGCGCAGCAGGTATTACAAAGGATGACTGTGTTCTGGAGATCGGTCCGGGAATTGGTACTATGACCCAGTATCTGGCAGAAAGTGCAGGACAAGTCATTGCAGTAGAGATCGATACCAATCTGCTGCCGATCCTGGCAGATACATTGAAGGATTACTCTAATGTAAAAGTGATCAATCAGGATATCCTGAAAGTGGATATTAATGAACTGGTAAAGGAATATAACAACGGAAGACCTATTAAAGTGGTAGCGAATCTGCCTTATTATATTACCACACCAATTATCATGGGGCTGTTTGAAAGCAATGTCCCTATTGACAATATTACAGTCATGGTTCAGAAAGAAGTGGCAGACCGTATGCAGGTAGGACCGGGATCCAAAGATTACGGCGCTCTGTCTCTGGCAGTACAGTATTATGCAAGCCCGTATATTGTGGCAAATGTACCGCCAAACTGTTTTATACCAAGACCAAATGTGGGATCTGCGGTGATCCGTCTGACCCGTTATAAAGAGCCGCCGGTACAGGTAAACGATCCAAAGCTGATGTTTAAGCTGATCCGGGCTTCTTTTAACCAGAGAAGAAAAACACTGCAGAATGGTTTAAATAACTCTCCTGAGATCTCTTTCTCAAAGGAGGAGATCGCAAAGGCCATTGAAAGCCTGGGAGTTTCTCCTTCTGTCCGTGGAGAGGCACTGAGCCTGGAGCAGTTTGCACAGCTGGCAAATTATTTTGTGTACTAGGAAATTCCGCTGGAATTCCCTAGTACACAAAAAGGCACTTCGTGCCAACGATGCGTACTCGCGCGATGAGGAAGTTTGTCGCAAGCGACCGCGCTCAGCGCGAGAATGTGCCAAGGCACATTCTTTACTTAACCAAAAGAAAGGCGAAAGAGCCTATGTCAGAGACAAAAAGATGGGCAAAACTGGCTGCAGCCGCAATATTGGGAGCCTCAGCGGGTGTTTTGCTTTATCAGTTAGAAAAAGATAAAAAAAGAAAAAATAAAGAAAGACTGGCGATCGTAGATGCAGCAATTGTGCGCAGCCGCAGCTATGGAGAGCAGAAGGCTTATATTATCGGAAATAGTTTAAGCTCCCTGGCAGCTGCTGTCTGGCTGATCAAAGATGGCCATTTTCCGGGAAATAGGATCACTGTTTTCGGAGAAGTGGAAAAGAAAAAGGAAGATGGAAGGCCGTTAGTCGTCAGCCGGGAAAACAGTGAAGATTTTCTGGAATTATTCAAACAGATCCCGTCTGCGAAAGATCCGGAAAACAGTGTGGAAGAAAAACTCTATGCAAATGGCATTACATGGAGATTCTGGGAAGAGGTGTATTCGGAAGCATCAGGAGAAAATGAAAACTCCAGGAGCTTCCTGAACAGGGAAGATATAATAGCAGTTTGCCGGCTTTTGTATACAGAGGAGGAAAAACTGGATCAGTTAAGTATAAAAGACTGGTTTGATGAAAACGCACATATTTTTACAACCTGTTTCTGGCAGCTTTGCCAGACTGTTTATGGTTTTCAAAAAGACAGTGGTCTGGGAGAGTTTCGCAGAAGCTTAAACGAGATCTGTGGACCATTTTTACAGCTTTCCTGGAAAGAACAGTCTCTTATCATGGATTCATTAAAAAAATATCTGCGCTGCAATGGCGTGCTGATCCAGGAAAACAGTGAGATAACAGATCTGAGTGTGGAAAACGGTGATCCTCTGACAGTGAAAGCGCTGTATGTAAAGAGAAAACTGCAGGAAGAAGACATAAACTGTGAATCTTTTGTATTTGAAAAGATCATGGTGAAGTCTGCAGATATATGTATTATGGAAAATGGTTATAAGGATGGTGCTTTATGGAAGAAAGCAGCGCCTTTGTCTCTTGGATTCGGTGCTCCGGAAGGCTTATCTGATGCACAGATATCTTCAGGAGGATTGGAGCTGTGTCCTCACGGATATACAGACAGACCGCTGACGGTTCCTGTAAAGAGCAGGAATTTAGGCTTTACAGGTGCGTTTTCAAGGCTGGAAAAGGGCTGCTGCCTTACCGGGGAATATGCAGTGTCCAGTGCCCGGAGTGCGGCAGATAAACTGCTGCGCGCAGGAAAATGGGCCGGAGATCGGAAAGAACCCAAAAGATCTAGTTTTTGTATCCTGAAAAGGGTCTTTGAAATTGCAGTACAGGAGAGAAGATCGGGTGCAAAAAGAGCCTGAAAGTATATCAGATGGAAGATGACTCCCACCCCTATAGGTGGGGAGAAACAAAATCGTATCAGTGGTGGGAGTCAATCCCCCATCTGATATAGCCTCCGGCAGGATTGCAGAGGTGCGCAGTAGAAGTATGTCATGCAATTGCATGACGCGCACCTCGCAGCAAGAATGCCGAGGCATTCTTGAAAAAATTTAGAGAGGAAAAACAAATGTTATTTATTGGTGGCATCAGTCAGGGCCGGAAGCTGCTTAATTATGCAAGGAGTATTTTTTGCCAAAGCTGCGGCAGTACCAGCCAGTGTCAGGTTTTTATGACATATATGTATTTCAGCTTTTTCTTTATTCCGCTGTTTAAATGGAATAAGCGTTTTTATGTGCAGACTTCCTGCTGCAGTGCGATTTATGAACTGGATCCGGAGGTCGGAAAAGCGATTTTAAGAGGTGAGGAGCCGGAGATCACAGACGCAGATCTTAACCTGGTTCAGGAAGGAAAATACACCCGCACCTGGCAGGAAGGTTCTGGAAATCCTCATAAGAAGTGTATGCGCTGTGGATTTGAAACAGATGAAGATTACAACTACTGTCCAAAATGCGGAGGACGGATTTAAAGAGTGAAAAACGAAACGGCTATTTTTTAGATTTTACGATAAGAAGGTGAACCTATGAAATTTGATAAAAGTCAGTTGTTGATCTATGCAGTGACTGACCGGTCCTGGACCGGAAAAATGAGTCTTTATGAGCAGACGGAAGCAGCCTTAAAAGGCGGTGCTACTATGGTGCAGCTTCGTGAAAAGGGACTGCGTGATGACAATGTGGAGGAATATCTGGAAGAGGCGAAGAAAATGCGCGCACTGACAGAAAAGTATAATGTTCCTCTCCTGATCGATGATAATATAAAACTGGCCAATTTATGCGGTGCAGATGGTGTTCATGTGGGACAAAATGATATGGATGCCGGACTTGCAAGGACGCTTTTAGGCCCGGATAAGATCCTGGGGGTAACGGCTAAAACCGTAGAACAGGCTTTAAAAGCCCAATCACAGGGAGCTGATTATCTGGGAAGTGGTGCCATTTTTGGTACGTCTACGAAAAAAGATGCCCGTCCGATGACAATGGAACTGCTCCGGTCTATCTGTGCATCCGTTCAGATCCCGGTAGTTGCCATTGGCGGTATCTGTCTGGACAACATTGAAAAACTGAAAGGCAGCAGCGTGGCAGGAGCTGCTATTGTATCAGGTATTTTTGCGGCAGAAGATATAGAAAAGACCACCAGAGAACTTCGGGAGAAAATGAACCGCAATCTTGCAAAAGAATGATAAGTTACAATGTAAATGTCTTTTGTATAAAGACATAGAAAAATAAAACCAGAGAAAAATTCTTAATAACACAGGGGCTGCTTATGGCAGCTCTTTTTTTAATCACCTTATTTTTTATGAATTCCAATAAATCCTTTGTTTAAGTCAATTTGACGATATTCTCGACAAACTATAACAATAAACTGACAACAATATAAAAACGGAAAAAATTTTCTGGATTACAAACACAACATTTTGTTGAAAAATATTATCGCAATGAAACCCATCCGCATAGTTGACGCGAAAAACAAAGTTAGTATATACTAATTCAGCATATGAGTTAATTAAAACTAACCTTAGACAAAAGAGGAGTTTGTATTTATGAAAAAGACAAGAAAAACAAAGGCACTGTTTGCCATGTTCCTTGCAGCTGCAGCGCTGCAGGCAGGTACTGCTTTCGGTGCACAGGCAGCAGCCGGATCACAGCTGCAGGCGGGAACCTGGGTAAAAGAAGCAGCAGGATGGAAATTCAGAAAACCTTCAGGGGAAATGGCGACTGGATGGATCCAGACAGCAAGCGGCTGGTATTATCTTAAACCGGAGACCGGACTGATGGCAACAGGCATGCTGCGCATTAATGACAAAACCTATTATTTTAACGCGGCATCCGATGCGGTTCAGGGAAAGATGTCTACCGGCTGGTATCAGGATGAAAAAGGCAGCTGGTATTTCTTCAGCACTACAGCAGACAGCACAGAAGGTGCAGCAGTGACTGGCTGGCAGTGGGTAGATGGAAAGGGCTATTATTTTGAACCGTCAGCAGGTGATAGTTATGGAAAAATGTTTGCAGGCGGCGTGACTCCAGATGGTTACAAGGTAAATACAGATGGACAGTGGGTAGACGAAAACGGCAAAGTACAGATAGCAGAAGGCAAAGGCTATGCAAGTGATCCTGCAAAGAACAAGTCAACAGGCACCACAGTAAGAAGTGGAAATGGCGGCGGTGGCGGCGGAAGCAGCCGCGGTGGTTCCAGCAGCTCCAATACAGGAAACAATGCATCTGATAATAATAATGCTGGAAACAATAATAACAGCAATAATACAAACAATAGCAATAACAGCAACAATAACGACAGCAGTAAAGATGATTCCGATAACAATGCAGACCAGACTAAATCTGTATTTGTAAAGGAAGATGAGACTAAACTGGTTGAGGTAAATTCCCTTGGATGGTGGATCACCGTAGCATTTGAAGATGGCTACAATGCAGGCAACACCAAGGTATATGCAGATAGTGTAGACGTAACGGCTGCACTTTCCAACGTAACGGACGACGGGAGTATCTGCAAGCTGGCTGTTATTAAGGCACCATCAGAACTGACTGTAAGCAATGCAGCAGACTCTGCCAAGACACAGACGATTTTCCTGGATGACGAAGCGGCAGACGGTGTGATCTACACAGGAAGCAGCTATCTGCCAGAGAAGATCTTAGCTCATGGACCAGTAGCTCTCTGGGATTACTATCTGACCAATTATGCAGATGATGGTTCTGTGAGATATTCACCTTCTAAGACAACATTTGCTTTAGGACAGAAAGCATCAGCTCATCCGGCCTATTCTCCAGATGCGGAATTAGGCGAAGATGGTAAGGCAGCTGTAACTATTATGTTTAATTACAATATGGATGACGAGAAAGAATGGTTCGATGGGATCAATCGTCTTCAGCTGGTAGAGTATAATGAGAATAAGAATACGATCAACAGTGATCTGGTATTTGACCGCGCTAAAAATGTTGCTCACGGAAGCGGACGTGTAGGTGAGCTGACTATCAAGACGGGACAGAGCAATTTTACAAATAATGGCAGATATTATGTCCGTGTACAGTCTAAGGCCGGTACATCGGCTTTGGTTCCGATTCACGTAGTCAATGCGCAGGTACCTGTCTTTAAACTGAAAGAGACTCCACAGTCTGGTGTGAACCTGCATTTCCAGGTTGAAAATATGGTATACGGAATCGAGACACCGATCAACCGTGTAGTTCTGGAAGGCCCGACTGAGACTGTAGAACTAAAAGAGATTGAGGACTGGTTTTTGTTCAGCCAGGATCTGTTTGTTCTTTATAATGACAATGTAGATCATTTTAAATACAAAGGCGATTATAAACTGACTGTTTATGCGGATGGTTTTAAATCAACTTCCATAAAGTTTACAGTAACCAAGGGTGAAAACGTTCCGTCTAAGGATGAAATGGGTATTGCGCAGTACTCTTTTGATGGGGTTTCTACTGCATCTACTGGTTCTGGCGGCAGCAGTGGTTCTGGTGAAAGCGGTTCCGGCAGTATGGCTATTTCTGCAAATCTGGTATTTGATACGGATCTCCTTGTAAATGCAAATATTCTGAAAGAAGTTGGAAAATCTACTGCCGAGTCTGAAGCAGTTATAGGCTGGTGGTATGGAATGGCTGGTGCAGATGCTGTATTTAACAAAAACGACAGAGATGATCAGTATTATGACTGGGTTGATTATATTAATACAGTAGAAAGCAGTAAGAATACAGGAATTATCCCATTTGAGGATTATAAGGCAAAAGGCTTTGTATGGAATAACAGCCCGGCAACTGCAAAGGAGGTCCTGGAAGATGGACTTTTAGGTGAGATCCAGAATAATGGTGACTTCTCCCGTCCGGCGGCTGGCGCATTTACAGTAGAGCAGAACAAGGAAAATGAAGATGTGCTCCTGAAACACGAGGACAAGACATATCTGGCTGCAATCAAGAAAATTTTGATGGATGACAACTGGACCGGACTGACTAAAGAGCAGTATACGGTAGATCCTGAAAATGGAACATTAATTCTGAATAAGAGCCTGTTTACACCAGGACAAGAATATAAGATCATGGTAGAGGCAGATGGATACCAGACCAATGCGTTTAAGATCACCTATGATCAGATCCTGGAAGAGGGACTGTCATTAACTGTGAAGTATAAAGATGGTAAAACTTCCTATGTTTCTGAGAAGAGAACCTTTGGACAAATACAGGGATTTTATGCGGATGCCCAGGTAGAGGTAACTGGTTCAGAAGGTGGATTCTTGAAGTATCTTACTTCTGTTGTTTTAGATGAAGATGATACCATTTATACCAAGGGCTATGAAGGCAGTGATGCTGCTTATTATGAGATTTCTGAAGATAAGAAGAATCTGGTTATCGGAAATATGACACCGGGAACCCATACACTGACACTCAGGGCAAAAGGCTATGCCGATCCTTTGAAGGCTGAGATTACAGTAGAAGCAGGTATGGATGAACCGGAAAATACATTTACTCCTGTGGTAAAGAGTCTGGAGTATAAGCCAGCAGGAACCTTTGCATTTATGGATCCGGCAAATTACTTCATAACATTTGATAATGGAACAGATACAGATTCTGTGAAGGCACTGGCAGCTTACCTTAATGCGGTTACTTCTGTTGAAGTAGGAAATGTAACCTATACGAAAGCAAATTTGGGTATTGGAAGTGATCCAGATAAATTTGCGGCAGACGCTGTCAACTCAGCTTATGGCGGAACAGATTGTCTGCGGATGACCGTCGACAGTGGATTTAACGGGGATGCATCATTAACGATCACAGTTTACGCTAAGGACTATGCTGACCTTACATTCACAGTTGCCAAGAACAGTGAAGGAAAATATGTACTTGGAAGCAGTTCCGATGTTACTCCACCGGCAGAAACTGAAAAAGATGCGCCTGCACTTACCGGCCAGGTTAGTATCGCAAAGGGCGCTAAGCTGGAAATGGCAGTAGCTGGGGATGCAGAGGAAGCTGCAGCATACCTGAATGCGATCACAGCTGTTAAAAACGGCAATGGAGAGCTTGATGTCGAAAAGGTGGAAGATGATTATAAGGTTATCATTGACACAACTGGCCTGGAAAGCGGAAGTACAACTTTGGTGATTGAAGCGACCGGATATAAAGATAAGGAAATCGAAGTGACGGTAGGATCTGATGAAGATGATTCAGATGATGTGGAAGACGGTATTTCCTTTGAAAAGGTTCAGGTAAAAGACTTTTGGGATAGTTATGAAGTATATCGCCTGAAGTTTACAGAAAATAATATACTGGGAGTTGATCGTGATATATATTTAGGTGCTATTAACTATATCATGGTCGGAACAGAAAAATATGAATATGGATATTCCTTAAGCAGTGGTTCCAATAAGTATAAAGCAGGAGCAACGGATACTTCTGGTATGTCAGGCAAAGACTATATCGACTTCACAACAGATGGATTTGATTCTTATGAATCTGGAGATCTGATCAAAGTTACGATTTATTCAAATAAGTACGATCCATATGTATTCTATGTAAGAGATGGCGAGCTGGTAGATTCTGCAGAAGCAGAGGAAGAACTTTTAGATGAGCAGGAAATGAAAGCTGCAGCAGAGGATCCGATCGTTGACGAAGCAAACATCCCATCTGAGGATGAAGTACAGACACCAGCTAAGGACGAATTAGGGGAAGAAACTAAGGAAGAAACGAAGAACGAAGTTTCTGATAATAAGAAGTCCGAAAATGATGTGAATCCTGGTTTTGATGAATCTTCCAAAGAGGACAAAGACGAATCCAAGGACGATTCTGCAAAAGAGCCGGAAACTCCATCTGAATCAGAAGACAGTTCCGATGAATCCAAGGATCCTGACGAAAGAGAAAGGGGTTCTGATGAATCAGATGAGTCTGAAGGAACTTCCGGGGACAACAATTCTGAAGAGTCCGATGAATCAGGTGAAGAAGGTTCTGAAAAAGAAGAGTCTGATTCCGAATCAGGGGAATCTTTGGAAGAGACCGAAACAGATGAAAACGAAGGAGAAATCTAATTGAAAAAATGGTGTCTGGTGATCCTGACACTGATGTTATGGGGCTGTAGTGCAGCACCAAAAACAACTGAAACAGAGGCGGTCAAATACGACCGCCCTGTTTTGCGTACAGAGACAGGATCAGAAGAAAAGAGTTTTACCGTATTTGCCATGGATACAGTGATGCAGTTTGAAATCTATGGAGGAAATGATGATATAGAAGAAAAAATCTGGAAAAAAATAGAAGAACTGGAAGATACACTTTCTGTGACAAAAGAGAACAGCCCTATGTGGGAATTAAATGAGAAGAAAACAGCGAAGTTTTCGTCAGAAATCGCAAAGCAGATGGAGCGGACGATTAAACTTTGTGAAGATACAGATGGAGCACTGGATATCTCTGCGTATCCCATTGTAAAAGCCTGGGGATTTACAACCGGTGAACATCGTGTTCCAGATGAAGAAGAGCGCAGATTATTAAGTTCACGCACCGATTACCGCAGAATCCAGGTAAATGGGGATACAGTGGCCATTGAGCCGGATATGATGGTGGACTTGGGAAGTGTAGGAAAAGGATATACAGGTGAAGTACTGTCAAACATGTTGAAAGAGGAAGGTGTTTCCTCTGCTCTTTTCAGCCTTGGGGGGAATATCCAGACTGTTGGCAGAAAACCAGATGGAACAGACTGGTTTATCGGTATCCGGGCAGCGGAAGAAAACAGGTATCTTGGCGGTGTTTCCGCAACAGATAAGGCAGTGGTGACTTCTGGTGGATACGAGCGTTACTTTACAGGGGAAGACGGTCAGATATATTGGCACATTATGGATCCAAAAACCGGAGCGCCTGCCAGAAACGGGCTGGTTTCCGTGACCATTATCAGTGACAGTGGTTTCTTATGTGATGGCCTTTCCACTGCCCTTTTTGTTATGGGACTGGAAAAGGCGGAAGAACACTGGCGTACACACCAGAATTATGAGGCTGTTTTAGAAGATGAAGATGGACATATTTACATTACGCAAGGTCTGACAGACATTTTTACACCCGTAGATCTGGGGACGGAGAGAGAAATCCAGGTGATCAAAACGCAGGAAGCTGATAATGTTAAATAAAGAGAACAAGAATGTCCCCATGTACGGCTTTCTTCATAACTGCTGACACAATGTTCAAAGAAAAGCCGGATGCGGTCCATAATGCCCATAGGCTTCTTTGGATCATCTTTGGGTACAACAGATAAGATCTGTTTACGATCCTGGGGACTTAATTTCATATCCAGTCCCAGATTCAGCTCAAAAATCGGCTGATGAGTTTCTACCCAGAAAGCGGCATTATAATTTCCAATGATTTTTGCAGTCATTCCCATTAATTCTTCTGCTAAAAGACGAAGTCTTAAGGCATCCTTATGTACAAGACCGCAGTAAACGGCAGTTTTTTCTACTTCTATAAGAACGTTTTCCCGTTCAGCAGCATTTTCCATATAACATATATTACTTTTCATCCACGATTTCTCCTTTGCAATGAAGTACATTTCTGAAATTAAGACCTTCTTTGTGAAGTATAGTACAGAAAGAAAGGAAAAAGTGGAAAAAATTAAAATTGTGCAGACTACACAGAATAATGCGGTACCTTATGCGTGACAGAACGTAAGGGGACTGTTATAATGAGCGTAGAGAAAAACAGGCAACGGTGAAGATGGCATTTGAAACTTGACGAAAAGTCTGATCAGCCAGAGCAGGGGAAAGGATGGTGGATTCTATGAAGCCGAAGATCAGTATTGGGATACAAGATTTTGCTGCTTTACGGGAACAGAATTGCTTTCTGGTGGATAAAACAGATTTTATCAAATCCTGGTGGGAGTCGAAAGATGTGGTGACGTTGATCACACGTCCGCGGCGTTTTGGAAAAACTCTGAATATGAGTATGCTGAATTGTTTTTTTTCGCTGCAGTACCAAAACAGAGAGGATCTGTTTGAAGGACTTTATGTATGGAATGATCCGGTTTATCAGAAAATACAAGGAAGCTATCCGGTTATTTACCTGAGTTTTGCAGATGTAAAACAGAATTGCTATGGGGATACAGTACAAAAAATCCGACATATCATAGGAGATACTTACCGTCGGCATCGTTATCTTCTGGAACAGGATTGTTTTACAGAAGTAGAAAAACAGCAGTTTACAAAAATCATGAACTGTGAAATGGATGAGGTAACAGTTCAGGATGCATTAAAAAATCTGTCGTATTATCTGTATCATTACTGGAAAAAGCGAGTTATTATTTTGTTGGATGAATACGATACTCCCATGCAGGAAGCGTATGTTTTTGGATATTGGGATGCATTTACGGGTTTCATCCGCGGATTGTTTAATTCTTCCTTTAAGACAAATCCTTACCTGGAACGTGCTGTTATGACTGGAATCACCAGAGTATCCAAAGAGTCAGTATTTTCTGACCTGAATAATCTGAAGGTTGTTACCATTACCTCAGAAGAGTACGCAGATTGTTTTGGTTTTACCGAAGCAGAAGTGTTTAAAGCACTGGATCAGTCCGGGCTTGCAGACAAAAAAGCAGAAGTAAAACAATGGTATGATGGTTTTACTTTTGGAAGCAGGAAGGATATTTACAATCCATGGTCGATCACGAATTATCTGGATACAGCAAAACTTCAGCCATTCTGGGCTTCTACCAGTTCCAATAATCTGGTCAGTAAATTGATCCAGACTTCTTCGGCAGAAATAAAGGAAAAGATGGAAGAGCTTTTGCGGGGAAATCAGATTGCAGTTACTTTTGATGAGCAGATCGTGTTTGACCAGCTTGGGAAAAATGAAAGCGCGATTTGGAGTCTGATGCTGGCCAGCGGCTATTTGAAAGCAGATGATGTGGAGTATCGGGGATTGCTTCGTGAACCATGGTATCATTTAAGTATCACAAACCTGGAGACAGTCAGCATGTTTTCCGGTATGTTTAAGGGGTGGTTTGGAATTACGCAGACCAGTTATAACCGGTTTGTGAAAGCGCTGCTTCAAGGTGATCTGGATGCCATGAATTACTATATGAATGAAGTGTCCTTTGCCACATTCAGCTTTTTTGATACAGGAAAAGAACCAGACAGTGAACCGGAACGCTTTTATCATGGATTTGTTCTGGGACTTCTTGCAGACCAGGCAGAGAATTATGATATCCGTTCAAACCGGGAAAGTGGTTTTGGACGTTATGATGTGATGCTGATTCCAAAGAAAAAACATCAGGAAAATATGCCAGCGGTGATTTTGGAATTTAAAGTTTACAATCCACGTAAGGAAGCATCACTGGAAGAAACGGTGAAGGAAGCACTGAAGCAGATCGAAGAAAAGCAGTATGATGCAGAGTTGATAGCGCAGGGAATCAGAAAAGAACAGATCCGGCATTATGGATTTGCATTTGAAGGGAAAAAGGTACTGATCGGATGATGGTCAGTACCTTTTTTGAATATTTCATATGTATCTTGGGGTTATGCATTTTTCATAGTGCAAAACTGCTCCAGAACTTCCACCAGGTTTCTGTGATCTTCCAGATGAGGCAGACCGGAGATCATGGCAACGCCGCGAAATTCACCGTTTACAACAATTGGGAAGCCTCCTCCGCAGAATGCATAATGAGATTCGTCCTGCTGCCAGTTCTCTTTTACACCGTTTAATTCACGTTCTGCGGCAGCACGCAGAGAAGAAGTGTGGCAGCGTTCAACTGTGTGCTGCTTGCGGTTCATCCACTGGTTGTTGCTTTCGTCGGTTCCCGGAAGGAAGGACTGATACAGAATAACATCGTCAAAAACAATGCGGATGGCGATAGGCTTTGGAGTGGTCAGCCCCCGCTCCCGCAGCATAGTTCCAAGTGTATAAGCATCATTATAATCAAAAGAAGAAAACTGGATCCGTTTTTCCTGGCTTTTGATCTCTTCTAACATCTTTAAATCGTACATAAGAATCCCCTCTCTAACATCCATATTTTTTCCAGAACTATTATAGCCTGTAAATGGAAATGTGTATAGTAAAAAATAAAATCAATAAACCAAGGAAACCTAACTCTTGGTTAATGGTTTTTGCGTGAATATAACGATATAGTTCAGATATACAGAGATGCATGAAAACTTCCAGAGAACATTTTATAAGAAAGAGGGGAAAGATGGATGTTTATATTGGAAATGATCACATTATTACTGGGAATTGGTTTTATTGCTGCAGGCATGATCCAGAGCAAAAAGACAGGTCAGAAGAAATGGCACATTTTGACAGCTGTTGGAATAATCCCGATCCTGATCAGCATATTTTTATTTGTATGTACCATTTTGCTTCTGTATGGGATTCAGTCTCAGGAACCGGTTGCAGGCCCAACAGAAAAGGGAAAGATCATTGCAAAGAATACAGATGCAGAGTCAGATCTGGAACCAGAACCAGGCCACAATTCAGATTCCAACGCTCCAGGCAGCGATTGGCGAAGCTACAGAGGTTATTCCGAAGATCTGCATTTGGACGATACAGATGTGCTCATTTTTTGCCTTTCTCCCTTGGATAATAAAAATGGCTATGCTGTATATGACAGTACAAATGGTGCCAGAGCAGGAACACTTTTGTGGGAAACGCAGAAAGAAGCGGACTGGCAGTCCGAGATCCTGCTGAAAGATTTAGACGATGATGGAATAAAAGAAATAGGGATTGCCATGACAGATGGGGAGATTCTCTGGTATCATTACCGGCAGGATCTGGAAGGCACCTGGCCGGAGAATAAAATGGGCTGTTTTGACCCTAAATCTTCGCAAGGCTGAACTGTAACAAAAACTAAGATTATAAACATTGACATTTCCACACAGAGTGATAAAATATTAACAGAGTTAATTGTATTTCAATGTACATGGAAAGGGGATTTTGGTTATGGCAATGAATATTGATTTTACTGGAAAAACAGTCCTTGTTACAGGTGGTGGACGTGGACTTGGCAAAGAGATGGCGCTTCAGTTTGCAGGATGCGGCGCAAACGTATACATTGCAAACCGTAAAGAAGATCAGGGCCTGGCTACAGTGAAAGAAATCGAAGCACTTGGCGTAAAGGGCGGATTCACAAAATGTGATGTGGCTGTTGAAGAAGACGTCAAGAAACTGATCGCTGACGCAGCAGCATTTGGCGGCGGTAAGATCGATGTGATCGTAAATGCAGCAGGCGTAATTTCCCTTCAGGATATGATGCATACAACCACAGAAGAAGTGCAGAGACTGTTTAATATTAATGTAGTCGGAACTGTACATATGATCAAACATGGTCTGGCACATCTGGAAGCAAATAAGAGCGGAAATATGATCCTTGTATCCTCTATTGCAGGCAGAGACGGTATGGGAATGCTCCAGACCTACAGTGCATCCAAGGCTGCTGTTACAAGCCTGATGCAGTCCGCAGCAAAGCATGCAGCTCCTTATGGAGTACGTGTAAACGCTATTCTCCCAGGCATTATCCGTACAGCAATGTGGGAAGAGATCCTGGAAGGCATGAACAATGGATGGGATCCGGAAGTTCATAATGAACTGACTCCTGAAAAACGTGAAGAATTGTGGAATGCTTCCGTTAAGAGCATGATCCCGCTTGGACATGACCAGAAGGAAGAAGATATCGCCTGGGCAACTGTATTCCTTGCAAGTGATTTCGCACGTGAGATCACAAGCCAGGCATTGTGCATTGATGGCGGTACAACATCCGGAAGATAATCGAAAGTTCAAAATAAAAATCGAAAGATTTGATTGTTGAGAAAAACGGGGCAGATGGAACTGCCCCGTTTTTGACTATTTCTAAGGATTCAAAGTGGATGAATTCAGATCTGGCAGGTGTGGTTACGGCAGATACCCCTGTCAGTGAAAAAGATGATTTTGCAGCAGCGGCCAATAAAGACTGGATCCTTTCTGTGGCAGATCAGGTGGAAGAAAAGGAAAGTATATCCGTTATTGAAGAAAATTACGATGTAATCGTACAGCAGAAAAAGGCACTCTTAGATCAGGCGATTGCCGGGACTGGTTTTGGAGAAAATCAGGTGGGAATGGATCAGGCTGATTATGACTATATGTGCGATGAATTTACGAAAATCGTATCTACGGCAGCAGACTGGGACGGACGAAACGCGGCAGGAGTGAAACCACTGGAAAAATATATTTCAGCCATTGACTCCGTTCATTCACTGAATCAGATGTCTGAATACCTGTGCGGTCAAAATGCAGGATTTATGTCAAATGGGTATCTGATCCCCTTTATGATAGGTACTTCTCTGGATGAAACAAAAGAAAGATATGTTGTTAATTTAACATCACTTTTTGATAATTCCCTGGATGCAGGGGATGGATCTTCCAGCCTTCATCAGGCTTATGTGATGGAAACCGTGACGGGCATATTAACATAACATTGATCGCTGCTTTAGACATGACGGTTCTGACTGTACTTCAGTTTATACCGCTGATCGCAGCAGGCAAGCTTGCAGGTTCTTTTGTCATAGGTCAGGTGATCTTAGGCCAGATCTCAGGTGTGCTTCTGGCAGCGATCGAGATGCCGCTGGTAATGATCGTCTTATTTCAGACGCAGTAGGCAGTGCTGGGAGTGATCGCATATGTCTATCTGACAATGGGAGTTACGTCAGGTATTTTGTCTATGGCTATTGCAAATAAACTGGTACAAAAATTTCAATTATGGAATATTGGGGTTGCAGATCAGATCAACATATTTTCGTCAAAATTGTTTATCGGCCAGTTTGACATAAGAAATTTTCTGATGGTTCTATTCTATTTTGCACTGGGATTTGGAGTAACGATCTATTTGTTTAATAAGAAAGAACTGGATTTTTAGATAATGGATTTTCATGAAATTTGGCGCCGGAACTAAGGATTGTTCCGGCGCCTGTTGTCTCAGATAGTTTATAAAAATTGCTCCTGAATGGTCTTTTTCAGTAATTCTATATTGAATGGTTTTGCAAGATGTGCATTCATACCTGCTTTCAGGTATTCATCGATATCTGCTTTAAAAGCATTTGCCGTCATGGCAATAATAGGGATTGTTTTTGCATCTGGACGGTCCATTTCCCGAATTGTTTTTGATGCAGTTAAGCCATCCATAACCGGCATCATAATATCCATCAAGATCACATCAAATGTTCCCGCAGGCTGTGATGCAAACAAATCTACTGCCTGTTTTCCATTGGAAACAGTTGTGACTTTTACACCATGATCGGTGAGCAGAGTTTCAGTAATCTCGGCATTCAGCGAATTGTCTTCAACAAGCAGGATCTTAGTTCCGCTGATATCAACCTCTTCTTTTACTGCGTCAGGCGACTGTACCGGTGCAGGCGCAATTTCAAAAGGAATCGTAATGATAAAGGTGGAACCAACACCTTTTTCACTTTTTGCAGTAATGGTGCCGCCCATTTGGGCGATCAGTTCCTTTACAATAGCCATTCCCAGCCCTGTACCAGTATATTCACTGCGGGCATCCATTTTTTCCTGCGCAAAGGGCTCAAAAATATGATCCAGGAATTCTTTGCTCATACCAATGCCGGTATCTGTGATAGTCCAGCGATAAGTACCGATCCCGTCTTTTTCTTCTAAGGTATCCACGGTTGTGGCTATCTTTCCACCTGGCCGGTTATATTTAATACAGTTACCGTAAATATTTAGGAATATCTGACGCAAATGCATGGGACTTCCATAGATATAAGGATAAGGTGCAACCACACACCGTAGTGCATGACTGCTATGTAAAAAGTTCAGAAAGCATTTTTGCAACCTGACACAGTTTTCTGTTTTATAATCTCCGTCATCGTAAAAATATCTACCTCATCTGTATATGAAATGAGGTAGATAAATAATTTATGACTTAGATTTTTACATATCCTGTAGCCGGACCTGAACCAACCTTCGCAATGTACTCACTCTTAACTAAATCTGCCAGAGTGCGTTCCACCGTGGTTTTGCTTATATCAGGGTAAGCATCCATAATTTCTTTCTTTGTGATTTTACCAACTTTCTGATCAATCATCGCTTTAATTCTTTCGGGCTTAGAAAGAGTGCGATTCTTTAAATGTTCTACACGGCTTTCAAATTCATTATATGCCTTCAGAGTAATACCAAGGTAATATTTGAGGAAAGGCTCATAGCTGTTCTCATTTTCATGCCATCCTGTCGAACTTGCCTGCAATGCTTCATAGTAAGTTTCCTTTGTTTTTTCAATCAACATTTCCATGCTGACATATTTTCCTACAATATATCCTGCCTTATAGTACAAAAGAAGCGACAGTAAACGGCTCATGCGTCCATTTCCGTCATTGAAAGGGTGGATACAGAGGAAATCCAGAATAAACATAGGTATCAAAAGTAATCTATCAATTTTATCAGTATTCCATGCTTCTAAAAACTGTCTGCATAATTCATCCATAGCTTCCGCAGTCTGAAAGGCAGGAACCGGAATAAACCTTGCTCTCTGGTGACCTTCTGCATCCGTTTCTGCAATTACATTATCAGCATTTTTATATTCTCCACCGGAACCGGCGTAGGAATACAAATCACGATGAAGCTGCAAAATAATATTAGGTCTGGGCACAATATACTCATAGCTTTCGTGGATTGTAGAAAGCACCTCTCGGTAACCTGAGATTTCCTGCTCAGATCGGTTTCTTGGTTCTGCCTTTTGGCTAACCAATTCTTCTAATCTCTTATCTGTTGTATAAATACCCTCAATACGGTTAGAAGCACCTGTACTTTGAATCAAAGCGACTTCAAGAAGGGTTTTCAATTCATCAATATTAGCTTCCAAAAATAGCTCTTGCTTACCTTTGTGCTCATGAATTTTTCCAATCATCTGCACAATTTCAGGAGTAAGCAACTTTTCTGGCTCTTTTATATAATCAAAAGCTCTCATGTTATCTACCTCATTTCAGAATTATCTACCTCATTTTACTCTAAAATGACGGAGGTTTCAATAGGATAAGGCAGATGAATTTCCCAGTCACTATGGCTGAAATAATAGTATGCCACCTACCACACAGAATATTCAAGAGGTCGCTTTCAAAAACACAAAATATTTTATTTTTTGAAAGTGGAGACTATGTAAAGGCAATCCGAAGATTGCCCCAGGCATTATGCCTGTTCTTTGTTATACGGGTTCGTTGTCCTCATCATCAGCGATGAAGCCCACATCATCGTCCTCAAACTCTGGATCGTATCCATAGTCCTTGTCATCGTCCACATAATCAGCATCCGGATCAGGCTTTGCCGCTTCCTGTTCCTTCTTCTTTTCCTGAACTTTCTTAAATACGAAGAATCCACCACCACAGGCAAGCACAATCAGAGTAAGAATCGCTGGGAGCATATTCTTAGATTTCGGCTTTTCCTCCGGTGCCGGTTCTGTAATTTCAGGAACTGTTTCAACTACTTCCGGCTTTGTTTCCTCAACCGGCTTGGTGAACTCTGCAACTTCCTCCTCGTCCATCAGCTTGAGCAGGTCGGCTTCATCCACCTGATTCAGAAAATGCACGGTTTCCTCGCCCTTATCATCACGGTCAATGATGATATAGAAGTAGTTTCCGTTTTTAGTAACAGCAGTAATGAATTGCTTTCCGCTTTTCGTAGGTGAACCAACATCGTCAACCAGAGTCAGATTGCCGTCAGGAGTAAGGGCAGGTTCACTTGTGTCCGTGTTCTGTATGAACGCACTCATAAACATCATAAGCAGCGCCATATCCATTTCGCTGTTCTGCTCGGCTTTTTCAATCAGTTCCAGATAGTCGCTGTGAACATAACCGTTCTTTTCAGGCACAGTGATCTGATACCAGTCACCCTCAACACCGACTACCACAACTTCCTCGCCGGGACGGAGCTGGTCGATGATCTCATAATTCATGCCTGCACCGGTACGCACGTTCAAACGGGAACCGTTCGTTACCACCTTGCCAGTTCCCATGTTATTATCCTCGGATTCCTCTGCACCGTAAGTCCATTCTTTACCATTGAAAGAGAAAACCACCGTGCCATCCTCACGATATTCAGTTTCATAAACCGACTGCGGACAATTTCTGCCGGACGCTCCTCTGCACCAATGCGAATCAATGGTCGCTTCGTGCAAACCGTTTCAACGATCAACTCCAGAATGTTATCCAGCATTTCGGAATCGTAAGGGTAATCCTTCTTCAACAAATCCATACTGAGCTGATCCGAGAAATAATCAAAGTATTCTTGATAGCGGTCATTCTCGTCCATCATTCCACCATTTCCGGAAGGAAAGATAGAATCAGTATCATTAAATTCAGTATTTTTAATATCAGTATTATTACATTGTGATTTCGGAAGTTCTTGAGTTGTGATTTCCATTGTTCCAGAATTGTGATTTTCACAATTCAAGAGTTGTGAATCCACAGCAGAGATAAAGTTCTTTACATAGATCAGATTGGGCTTTCCCAGACCCTGGCGCTTGCGTTCAATCAACCCTGCTTTCTTCTCAAGTTCACGGAGCAGCTTGATAGCCTTTTGTTCAGCACAGTTCAGAGCCATCTTCGCTTCGTCGATTGTAAAAATGATATACACTCGACCGTTTTTATCTATCCAACCATTCTTGGCGGACAGGCTCATACGGTCAAGCAAAATGCCATACAGCATCTTGGCATCGGCAGAAATATTCCAAGACCTCTCGTTCGTGAACAACACCTTCGGAACTCGATAGAATGTGAATAGATCGGATTGCTGACCGTAAAAATAATCAAAACTCACACGGCTTCACCACCTTCTTTCTGTGGAAAACTTTCTGTTGTCAGCGGAATGCTGCGGAAAGTCGTATCCGTCTTTTCGTAAGGACATCGGGCAAAATAGCAGAAGCGGCATTCCTGTTCATACGCATCCATATCAACGAAGCCCCACTTCACGCATAACCTTCTTTGTACACCAACCAATGCACGGGTGATCTCGCCCATAGGGACAGCCATCACATTCCGACTTGGGTTTCGGTGGCAAAGAGATTAAGTAGTAGCAATTATTTCTACCCAGACGGCAACCTTTTCTGCCATTCGTCCAGAAGTAGCAGTAATGGCAATCGCTCGGCTTGTCTGCGGCATAAACAGGCTTGCTCAAATAAAACACCTCCAATCTCTTGTATTTGCCCATGGTTTTGGGCATAAAAAAAGAGCGCCTATCCATCCCCAATGTGGGGCAAATAGACGCTCTATGTATATAACGATATTCAATTTTATCTGCTATAACAGCATGGTACTCAAAACATCCGCCTTTTTTGATTAGCAGGTTTTTTAGCACGATTTTTGGTCTGATTAGCAGGAAGGGCATTTTCATTAGCAAGAACAGCCCGTTTTCTGCTAATAATTAGCTGGCAATTTTGTCTTATAACAGCAGTTCGATTCTGGAGGAGTTGTCAAAAATCAAATTTTGGAGTAGAATTTTATCTCATATAGTGAAAGAGCTTTTTCGCAGCTTTTTATATAAGAAAAGCCGAAAACCCTTGAAAACAAAGGCTTTCGGCGTTGTTGGCTGGCGTCCATAAGAGGATTTGAACCTCCGACCCCACGCTTAGGAGTAACAGCCATGCGTTTCATTCCTTTGCATTCTGTTTGAATCTATTGCAGTGTATGAAGCACATAAACAGTTATCCATTTCACTCCGTTTGAATCTTTTTCACTCTGTTTCATTAGGTTTAAACCTGCTGAATTTAGCTGTTTTTTAGAAATCTCTAACGATGAGACAGCCTGCGTTTTTAACCTACCGTTTATTTTAGCAAAAAAGAGCCGGAAAATCACGGCCTTTTTCCCATAAAAAGCGTCTTCAATCGAACCAGAATTCAGATTTTCGGGAAATGAAAAGAGAGAGCATAGACACTCGCCCAAAGGACGGTTGTCATAGCTCTCTCTATGTAAATTGCGCCGGATTTTGATTGCAGTTTGAATGGGGCTGCCTTTTATTTCAGGCTTTTCCAAGTGGCAACTATCCGGATCGCACCATTGTTTCTTTATCGCTTGAAAAGAAACAAGCGATAACGTCTTTTTTTGAATTAAAAGAGAGAGCACGGACAGTTTTCGTGGATAAAACTGGTCATACTCTCTCTATGTAAAATATTCTGTACTTTATTTCAGGCTTTTGGCCAATGCTGTGAGAAGATTTGCCATCTCCGGATTGGCCAGGATCTTCAAAAGAAGCTCCTGATTGATACCGGGGGCGTCTGAAGCATCGGAAGGATCGGCGCTTTCTGCATCGGGTGTATTTCTCTGCACATCCGGATTCAGGTCTTTCCCGCTGTAGAAGGCTTCTTCCAGACGCGCTGCATTCGATTTTCTGTCGTCATCCAGAATATGCGAATACTGGTCGGTTACCATACTTGCTACTGCGTGACCGGAGTCACCCTGAACAGACTTGATATCTCCGCCGTTCAGTTTCAGCTTGTATGTAATACTGGAATGACGAAGGCTGTGAAACACGACCTTGGGCAGATCATGCGTTTCGATCAGTTCCTTAAACAGAGACGTGATACGGGAATGCTCAATCGGGGTTCCAAGGGAGTTCGCCACAACAAGATTGTAATCGATATACTCCTTTCCCACGGACTCTTTTGTAAAGTCCTGATTCAGCTTCCACTTGACCAGCATTTCAGCAACGGTTCTCGGAAGAAACACCTTTCGAATGCTGCTGGTTGTCTTTGGTTTTTTCAGAATCAGAACCGTTTTATTCTTCTCTTTCATATCCGGAAAGACACGAAGAACATCCTTCTTCTCAAGAGCATCAAGAGCAGACTTATCCACTCGCTGAAGCTCTTTGTTGATATAAACAAAGGCTTTACCGGCTTTGATGCTTTCCGGAGAAATATCAATACAGTCCCAGGTAAGACCAAGAATCTCTCCGATACGCATGGAACAGGCAAAGGCCAGATTGATGGCCAGCTTCAAACGATCATCTTCACAAACTTCAAGAGCACGGAAGAGGGTTTCTGCATCCCAGATGTCACGCTTATGGACCTCCGGCTTGGGAACTGTCGCATAGATTGCGGGATTCTTCTCCATCAATTCCCATTTCACAGCCTGATGAAAAGCGCTGCGAAGGACATTGTGAATTCTCTTTACAGTTCCGGCTGTTACATAATCTCTTTTCTTGGTGTACTTCTTATCAGTAGCTTTCCGCGCTGCCGGTGTGGTCATAAGCTGCATATAATACTTCTCCAGAACACGGGCGGTAATGTCCGAAAGCTTCATGGAGCCGATGAAAGGAGTTATGTAGTTTTCAATGAGAGCAATTGTACTGGAATACATGGAGATGGACCAGGTGTTCTTACCGTAGAGAGCCACATACTCCTTTAAAAGGTCCTCCAGCGTTTTGCATGTAGGAACCACCATGCTTCCTATCTGCTGCCGATATTCAACCTCAGATTTCCTGCGCTTTGCCTCTGCCAAAGTTTTAAAGCTTTCCCATTTCTGTTTTCGTTTTCCGTCTTCGCATCATACAGATAGACGACATTGTATCGGTTTCCTCTTTGCACGATTGATGCCATGACTTGTCTCCTTTCAATTTTCTACATCCATTTTCTGCTGAAGGAGCCACCATTCGATCTCTGATTTGAGAATCAGATAGCGGTTCCCAAATTTCTTTGCCTCCAATTCTTCTTCGGATATCATCCTGCGTATTTCATGCACCGGAACATCGAGAAGAACAGCGGTTTCTTTGATATCGTAGGCCTGCTTGTTTGGATCCACCATCAGCCTTGGCCGCTTTTCCTGTTTCTGCAGCATTCGAATCCTTTCCTGTTCCTCGGGGGAACGATCTTCAAATTTTATGTATTTGCATTGTCCTCGGTACCAGGTCTCAAAGCTTTCTTTTGTGATCCGCTTTTTTTCAGCCACCGTGAAGTATTCGAATACACCGGCACATTTGGGACTGGCCAAAAGGTTATACACTTCTTTTCTTGAAATCAGAAGCATCTTCGCGATCTCCGGCATGGTATAGCCCATTTCCTCCTGCGCCTTATCCCGTTCCCGATCTTCAGCTGTACGGTACTTTGTCTGTCCCTTGTACCAGGTCTCAAACACATCTTTTCGGATTCGCTTCCAGTAATCCACCTCAAAGGTCTCTAAGTGATCCCGCTTGATTATGGCATAAACCACATCATCGGATACACCGAGAAGATTTGCCATTTCCTGAACAGAATAGGAGTAGGCTTTGAGTTCGGCTCCCGGCGGCGGACCATCCACCTTTGAGTGCTTCACCTGATTTGCGTACCATTTTTCAAAGCTCGCGATTACTACCCGCATCTTTTTCTCGACGATAATCGTCTCAAAGACATTCTTATGTACCAGCCAGTAGGCGTCAGTCTTTTTTATCCCCAGCATGCGCTGCATTTCCGGGACTGACATTGTCGTTCTTTCATTCGCCATCTATGCGACCTCCTTATAAAGTTTTAACCAGGTCGTATGACCTGGTTAAAAGGTACCGGATATTCTTTTGAATTGTTAGGATGTCAATCCGGCCAAAAGCCTCCATCGACATCCTTGACAATTACAGTGTTTTCTGCATCCATTCTTCAAAGCTGGGTTTGGAGATTCGATAGACGGTTCCGATCTTAAACCACTTGAATTCATTCTTATTCAGGAGCTTCAGAACCGAAGGCCTACTGATACCAAGAATCAACTCAATCTCGCTTATCGAATAGCACATCGTTTTCAGAACCGGCTCTTCAACCGGAATAGGGTTCTCATATACTACTGTGTTTTCCATTATGTATGTCCTCTCTTTCTTTTATTTATCTCTGTTCATCTGAATCTGATCGTCATGGGAATTCCACGGATTCCGGAATAGGAATCGGATCCTCCGGATCCAGATGAAGACTTACGCGGATACTGTCGTCAATGCGCTCCATGTGCTTTTGACTCGTTCGTCCCAGGTATTTGATTACCTGACACTTATTGATGGTGACGATCTGCTCCGCCTCGCTCATGGAGGTTTCATCCAGACCGCGCTGCTTTTTGAGAACGCAGTGTGTAGGCTGGCCCAGCTTCTTCAGTTCCGTAGTAAGCGGCACGACGATCAACGTCGGTCCGAAGAAATTACCGCTATTGTTCTGAATATTGATGACCGGTCGAACGCCGCCCTGAATATTTCCGCGATGCTCGCCCAGATCTGCCAGATAGATATCACCGCGTCTATAGTTCCAATTTTTTCTAAGCATGTTTTCTCCTCCTCATGTAGGTTCTATGTAAAAGGGCGGGATATCGCTTCCCACCCAAGAAAGCCGCTAAGGGCTTTTTCTCCCAGTAACTATGCAGCACCCCATTCGCAAAACCGCAGCTATGCTGCTTTTTTGCTCATGTGGTTAACTCGCCATATATCGATGACAAAACCCATGTGCAAGCACCTGGTTTTGCATCGCTGCATGGCTCTGCATAGTCGCATAATATGTTATCCCCACATTTGTCCTCGACACCCCTGGGAACTGGCAGGTGCTCTGACCTACCGGGAATGCATTCAGGCGTCTGGCTGCTACCAGATCCATGGGAATCTAACCCCTCCGTGGTTCTCACCGAGCTGCGTACAGAAGTATCATTGTGCTGTGATGGATCAATGCTGTATATCGGAAGCAATCCGATACTTACAGGCGCCAGTTCACGCTCCCGCCTCCTAATGGCGATCGTTGCGTTCATCCGCTGATGTGGCTCCCCATCACAGGGTTGTGCCTGAAGAATGGTATGTAATTTTCAAGGTTCCTGTAGAGGAGTCGTTTGGCTCCTTACATGTACAAGTTTAGTCCATACGGATGGATGTTTTTAGGTACCGGCTGTACGGGTTGCCCGCCCTGGTTGTACGGATTTGCTATAGTTTTTTCAGCAGAAGGGAGTTGCGGCAAATAACAATAAATAAAAGGCAGACCCAGATACGCTGAAATATACTCAGTGTATCCAGGCCTGCCTTTGAGGCTGAGGGGCTGCTGCCATTGTCTATCTCTTACTTGCATTTAATTCGATTCTAACTCGTTTTAATTCGTTTCGTGTTGAGTTAAATTTGTTTTTAACTCGTTATTACGAGTTAAAAATGCTTTAATCATTTATGTAAAGCCCCTTGCTTTCTAGCAGAAGTTCCGAATCAATGTCCTGGATTTGCTTTTCCGTGCAATTCTAAGAATTTTAATATTGCTTTTTCGTGCGATTTCAAGAATATCAAACTTGCTTTTTCGTGTAAATTATGAGCGGCTGAACTTGCTTTTCGTGATTTCAGAGATATAATCAGATCATATTATGGATATACTATCCTCAAAGGAAGTGATGGAATGCTGAAAAGAAAAATATATGATGCGCTCGTTACCTGGAAAAACAGCAGCAAAGGGACGACGGCCATGATGATTGACGGAGCGCGTCGTGTTGGCAAAAGCTTTATTGCCGAGCAATTTGCGAAGGCGGAATACAAAAGCTATATTCTGATCGACTTTGGACGGGCTCCGACAGATGTACTGGACCTGTTCGTCAACGATAGTGCAGATCTTGATTTGTTCTTTGCAAAGCTCGCAGCTTTTTACTCCACAACTCTTCATAAACGTGAGTCATTGATCATCTTTGACGAGGTGAAGCAATACCCAAGAGCACGCCAGCTTATCAAATATCTTGTAGCAGATGGCCGGTTTGATTACCTTGAAACAGGTTCACTGATCCGACTGAAAAAGAATGTACAGGATATCATTATTCCGTCGGAAGAGGATCATATTGAGATGTTTCCGCTGGATTTTGAAGAGTTCCTTTGGGCTATGGGCGACGAAGCAACTTATCCGCTGATCCGACATTGCTTTGAAACCAGGAAACCCCTTGGTGCAACACTTCACCGGAAGATCATGAACGACTTCCGCCAGTACATTCTGGTCGGGGGTATGCCTCAGTCTGTTCTTGCTTATAGGAATGGCAAAGACTTCGAGGCATCCGATGTTGCCAAACTCAGGATCCTGAAGCTGTATCGCGAAGATGTCGCAAAATTTGCAGAAGGTTATGAGGACAAAGTGTTTGCCGTGTTTGATGGCATTCCGGGGCAGCTTTCCAAAAAGGAAAAGAAATACAAGCTTTCTTCTCTCGGAAAGCAGGCTCGTTTTCGAACCTTTGAGGATTCTTTTGTATGGCTGAATGAAGCCATGGTAGTAAATACCTGCTTCAATGCAACAGACCCTCATGTCGGGCTTGCACTGAGTGCTGATCATGCCACACAGAAGTGCTATATGGCAGATACCGGACTGCTTGTGACGCACACTTTCCAGGATAAGAAATACACAGACAACGAACTATATCGCGCGATCCTCTTTGATAAACTGAATATCAACGAAGGAATGCTGATGGAAAACATTGTTGCGCAGATGCTTCGCCACAGTCGTTCACGCCTGTATTTCTATTCCCGCTCCGATAGTCGGAACCGGGAAAACCACATGGAAATAGATTTCCTGATTACCGAGGGAAAGAAAATTGCCCCCGTAGAAGTGAAATCCGGCAATTACCGTTCCCATTCTTCTTTGGATAAATTCCGTAAACACTTTTCTTCTGTCATTGGCAACTCTTATATTCTTTATACCAAGGATGTTATGGTCAAAGACGGAATCATCCATCTGCCTCTGTATATGGCAGAACTGCTGTAATACCTTGCAAGCCTGCGGAGCTCCTGCAGGCTTACTTTTTATGTTTTACCGGCTTTTCACGACCGCGAATAATGTGTAATATTCGTGACATGGAAGGATTTTATCAGTTATAACTGATGAAATTTGGTAAATTATACTTTTTATCAGTTATAACTGATAAAATTGGAATATAGGATCTCGTACAGATTTTCAGGCCTTTTGCGATTTCTGTCATCTGAGTCACCACATCCAGAGGCTTCGTGTGGCTGTCCATCTTGTCATGATCTTTCCCCATGAGCAGCTAGTCGGTGCTCACATGGAAGCAGCAGGCCATGGCAATCCTCCAAAATCATTTACTTTGCAATGCAAAATGCATATAATATAGGTGCAGTAGTAAAGAAAGGAGTTGACATTCATGGCTACCACTACTAATTTCACCGTCCGTATGGACAGCGATATTAAGAAACAGTGCGAAGCGATTTATGGCGAATTAGGCATTAACCTTACCACCGCAATCAATGTGTTTCTTCGCCAGTCTCTCCGTGCCGGCGGTTTTCCTTTTGATGTTCGCCTGGATCAACCGAACAAGGAGACGATGGCGGCAATGCTGGAAGCGGAGCGCATTGCCCGTGATCCGTCCGTAAAACGCTACTCTGATGTTGAAGAAGCATTGAGGGCGTTAAAGGAATGAACAAGAATTTAGACATCGTTTAGACATCGTGAGTGCCATATTCAGCCAGATTGGTTGTTGGTCTATCGGATTGAAGATGATTTACTGATACTGACATTATCCCGAACAGGAACGCACAGCGATCTGTTCGGAAAATAGGAAAGGGACACTCGGTTTTTCTATCATTCCTTCTTGGAAAAATGTGATTTTATCACGGAGAGCGCCTCCGAAACAGGTTATACTACAAATACAAAACACAAGGAGGTATTCTTATGAGACTGAAAGATAAAGTTGCAATCATCACCGGAGGCAGCCGTGGCATTGGCTACGCCACCGCAGACAAATTTTTGAAGGAAGGTGCTACGGTAATCCTGACCGCAAGCTCACAAAGTTCTGCTGACAAAGCGGTTGCGCAGCTGAAAGAAAAGTACCCTGATGCAACAGTTGCGGGAATCAGTCCTAACCTGTCCAATTTGGAATCTGTCCGCAATGCGTTCCGAGAAGCTGCCTCAAAATACGGTTGCATTGATATTCTGGTGAACAATGCCGGTATATCCGAAAGCACTCCCTTTACCGAGTATACGGAGGAAACCTTTGATAAGGTTATGGATCTGAATGTAAAAGGCGTGTTCAATGCTACAAGAGCCGCCAGTGAGTGCATGATTGCAAAAGGTCAAGGTGTTATTCTCTCCACCTCCTCAATGGTCAGCATTTACGGCCAGCCCAGTGGCTTTGCTTATCCCGCATCCAAATTTGCTGTCAATGGCCTGACGGTTTCCCTTGCCCGAGAATTGGGTCCGAAGGGTATCCGAGTGAATGCAGTCGCTCCCGGTATTACCCTGACCGACATGATGAAGGCTGTTCCCAAGGAAGTAATTGATCCGCTCATCAAGCAGATCCCTCTGCGCCGCCTGGGTCAGCCGGAGGATATTGCCAATGCATTTGTGTTCCTGGCATCTGACGAAGCATCCTATATCACGGGCGTTGTGCTCAGTGTAGACGGAATGGCAAGAACATAAAAAAGGAAACAGGGCAGCTGGAAACGGCTGCCCTATCTTCGAAATATGGAGATATCCACATGAAAAGAATCATTCCCATTTTAATGACTTTACTGCTTCTCTCTGGTTGTGCAACGCAATCCGCTGAAAAAACCTATCGACAGATTACTATGGAGGAAGCTATTACGATGATGGAGGAGGAAACCGGATACATCATCCTCGATGTTCGTACTGCTCAGGAATATAGCGAAAAGCATATTCCCGGTGCTATCAATATTGCCAACGAATCCATTGGCACAGAGGATATCTCTGAACTGCCGGATAAAGATCAGCTGATTCTGGTATACTGCCGCAGCGGTAATCGGAGTAAGCAGGCATCTGAAAAACTGGTGAAACTGGGCTACACCAATATCATTGAGATCGGCGGAATTAATAGTTGGCCCGGTGAAACAGTCACCGGCGATAAGTGATAAAATCACAGAACAAGGAACGACTGCTGGATATAATAAAGCCATAAAAAAGAAAACAGGAGGACTTAAATATGTCTGCTATCAGTGTTAATAAAAACAATTTCAATCAAGAGGTTTTGAACTCGGACAAGCCCGTCCTGATGGATTTCTGGGCTCCCTGGTGTGGTCCTTGCCGCATGGTAGTTCCTCTGGTAGAGGAGATTGCCAAGGAGCGCTCCGATATCAAGGTTGTTAAAATTAATGTGGATGAGGAACAGGAACTGGCTATGCAGTTCGGTGTGATGAGCATACCCACTCTGGTGGTTATGAAGAACGGAAAGATTGTCAATCAAGCCACCGGTGCCAGACCTAAGGCTCAGATTCTCGCCATGCTGTAAGGAGGTGCAAAGATGAGATTCTTCGATTTCCTGAAAGGTCCTGACATCAATCAGGGTGTCAAAGAATATAGCACTACGGATGGCGCAGTCCTGCTGGATGTTCGCACCCCCGACGAATACCGGCAGGGGCATATCCCCGGCAGTAAAAATGTTCCTTTGCAGTTCATTAGCAAAGTGGCTGGCATGATTGACAATAAATCTACCCCCATTTTTGTTCATTGTCTCAGCGGTGCAAGAAGCCGTCAGGCAGCTGCTATTTTGAAGCAGATGGGTTATACCAACGTGAAAAACATAGGCGGAATTTCCGCTTATGCAGGAAAGGTGGAACGATAATATGAAAGTTGTCATTGTAGGCGGTGTGGCAGGCGGTGCTACCGCTGCCGCCCGTATTCGCAGACTGAATGAGCAGGCAGAAATCGTAGTTTTTGAGCGCTCGGGGTACATCTCCTATGCCAACTGTGGTCTGCCATACTATATCGGTGATGTGATTACCGATCGGTCGGATCTGACCCTCCAGACCCCGGAAAGCTTCTTCTCCCGGTTCCATGTAAACATGAAGGTGCGCCATGAGGTCACGGCTATCCATCCCGAAAAAAAAGAAGTTACCGTGAAAAATCTGGAAACCGGTGAGGAGTTCGAGGAGAGCTATGACAAGCTGATTCTCTCTCCCGGAGCCAAGCCTACCCAGCCCCGGCTTCCCGGTGTAGGTCTTGATAAGCTGTTTACCCTGCGCACTGTTGAAGATACCTTCTGCATCAAGGATTACATCAATGCAAACCATCCCAAATCCGCTGTACTGGCAGGTGGTGGCTTCATTGGATTGGAGCTGGCAGAAAACCTGCGAGAGCTGGGGATGGATGTCACCATTGTCCAGCGTCCAAAACAGCTTATGAATCCCTTTGATGCCGATATGGCTTCTTTCATCCATAATGAAATGCGCAAGCACGGTGTAAAGCTGGCACTTGGTCATACCGTAGAAGGGTTTGAGGAAAGGGACGGCGGCGTGGATGTGCTGCTGAAAGACGAACAGCCTCTCCATGCGGATATGGTAATCCTGGCCATTGGTGTTTCTCCCGAAACTACCCTTGCAAAGGATGCCGGGTTGGAACTGGGCATTAAAGGAAGTATTGTGGTCAATGACCGAATGGAAACCTCCATTTCCGACATCTATGCCGTGGGCGATGCGGTGCAGGTGAAGCACTTCGTCACCGGGCAGGATGCTCTGATCTCTTTGGCTGGCCCTGCCAATAAACAGGGACGAATCGCTGCGGACAACATCTGTGGCGGAGACAGCCATTATACCGGCTCCCAAGGCAGCAGTGTCATCAAGATCTTCGGCATGACTGCCGCTACTACCGGCGTAAATGAGACCAACGCCAGAAAAACAGGGCTGGATGTTGATACGGTTATCCTGTCGCCCATGAGCCATGCAGGTTACTACCCCGGCGGGAAAGTCATGACAATGAAGCTGGTCTTTGAAAAGGCGACTTATCGCCTGCTGGGTGCGCAGATCGTAGGCTATGAAGGTGTGGATAAGCGCATTGATGTGCTGGCCACCGCTATCCGGGCAGGAATGAAAGCCACGGAACTGAAGGATCTGGATCTGGCCTACGCACCGCCTTATTCCTCTGCGAAAGACCCGGTAAATATGGCTGGCTTTATGGTTGAAAATATCGCAAACGGTGTTCTGAAACAATGGCATCTGGAAGATGCAGATCGTCTTCCTCGTGACGGAAGCGTAACTCTGTTGGATACCCGCACTGTGGAAGAATTCGCACACGGACACATTGACGGCTTCTTTAACATCCCGGTGGACGAGCTGCGGGAGCGGCTGGGTGAGCTGGACAAGCGCAAGCCTGTCTACGTCATCTGTCAGAGCGGTCTGCGCAGCTACATTGCCTGTCGTATCCTGGCCGGAAACGGCTTTGACTGCTATAACTTCTCCGGCGGCTTCCGTTTCTATGATGCTGTGACCAATGATCGCTGTCTCATTGAATCGGCTACGGCCTGCGGCATGGACAAATAAACATCCGCCGCATCTCTCCAACAATTTTGGTAGAGATGCGGCGGATGTTCATCCTCTGACTGCAGCAAACATTTCAAACATCTGAATCACACTTTACCCCAAAAAGAAATCACTGACCAGCATCACACAGAATCCGGCCAGGAGCGCATAGGTTGCTCCGGTCTCGCTGCCGTGGGCATGGGTTTCGGGAATCATTTCATCGCTGATGACATAGAGCATGGTTCCTCCCGCAAAGGCCAGAGCAAAGGGGAGAATGGCCGAAGCAATGCTTACGGCCCAATATCCCAGAAGCGTACCGACGACTTCGATCAGCCCGGTCACCATGGCGCAGACAAAGGTTTTTACCGGGGATACGCCTGCTGCCAGCATGGGCGCAATGATCACCATGCCTTCGGGGATGTTCTGCAGGGCGATACCGCAGGCGATCATCATCGCCTGCGCCGTGTCTTCACTTCCAAAGCTGACACCGGCGGCAATCCCCTCCGGCAGGTTATGGATCGCGATGGCTGTGACAAACAGCAATACCTTGTCAAGGTTGGTGCTGCGGTGTGTTTCCGTATCGGTTCCCACCAGCCTATGCAGGTGGGGAACCAGCTTATCAATGAGATTCAGGCACACCGCCCCAGTAAAGATCCCGATGATGGAAACGAGGATCCCATGGGTTCCGCCATAATTGAGAGATGGCAGAATCAGTCCCAGTACAGCCGCAGACAGCATAACACCTGCCGCAAAGGACAGCACTATGTCGGAGAATTTGTGGGAGATATTCCGAAAGACAAAGCCAATGAGACTTCCAAAAATGGTCGCGCCCCCAACGCCGAGGGCGGTGAGCAATACGATTTTCATCATCAACGATACAGGTCTTCTATGTATCAGAAAGTTCCTGCAATCTCCTTTCTTCACAAATCTCCACGGTGCCCCGCGCCAGCTTCACCATACCCTCGTTCTGGAAATAGCGAAGCATTCGGGTAACTACCTCACGGGCAGTACCCATGTGGCTCGCAATGGTTTCATGGGTAATCTTGAGGATATTTGTTCCCTCTAAGCTGCATTCCTCCAGCAGAAATCCTGCCAACCTTTTATCAAAACTTTTCCACATGATCTGCTCCATGAGCCACATAACCTCAGAAAAACGGGTAGCCATAATTTCGTTGGTAAAATTAGCTACCACAGCAGACTCTTTCATAATGCGCTGATAAGTGTCAGCAGAAATAACCCACATCGTGGTATCCTTCTGCGCCTCAATGGTGATCTCAAACTGAATGCTGTTCATCATACAGGAGGCGGAAAACAGGCAAATATCCCGATCAAACAAACGATAGAGGCTAATCTCCCGTCCTTCATCGGAAATAATATAGGCACGAAGCTGTCCGCTTCTTACCAGCAGAAGACCGGTACACTCCACAGTTCCGTTGTGAATCACAGTTCCTTTGT
>PVML01017577.1_pt1:57500-168283 | contig 168283 bp, 131 predicted proteins | sample 1853371 | NCBI WGS metagenome assembly PVML01 (sample SAMN08533508, study PRJNA380276) | Human gut metagenome, whole genome shotgun sequencing project. | isolation source: participant 1, chromium library | host: Homo sapiens | collected 2017 | reverse complement strand
TGATTTCTCGACCCACTTAGTTCCTTCGTAGTATCCGACCGTGTAGCTGTTCTTTTCAGAGGTTGTCCAAATGCCGTCAAGATGGTGTCCGTTTGAACCGAGGCTTCCGCCGTCGATGTACATGTCGTACTTGACGATGCCATGCTCTGCGGGTGTAGACGCATGTCCATCGATTTCCTCGAATTTTCCATCCTGCAGGCCGAAGCCCGGCCAATAACCCATGTTCAACACGGGGAACATCTGGAGTGAGTCTAGGCCTTCTGTCGTAAGCAGGCGGTACCCTTCGCTCCGATTGATTTGTTATACGGTGTGTTCACCTCCTCTTTCTCCGGAATACATTGCTACTGTCGAGTCTGTGACGTCCTCTCCGTCTGCATCCGTCCATTTGCTAGCGCGTTCTTGGAAGGAGTAATCGCCTTGGAGAGCTGTGCACACGCCGTTGTGCTCGATAAATAGCATGTCCTTCGTTGTGCTTACCTCGTCGAGGGTGTATGTGGCATCGTTCGAGTCGCTTTTCTCGTCGATGTCGGCAGACAGACTCTCGTTCTGATCCGCGTATTCTCCGGATGGGGAAGGTTCGGGGTTGCTCGGTTGGCTTTCGTTTGCACCCGGTGCGCATCCGTACATATTGCAAATGATTACCAGTGCGGCTGCTGCCGCTACGTTCCCCTTGGCTGCCATGTCTCCTCCTCGAAATGCATGCTCTTATTGAGTGTTGGATTATGACCCAACATAGAGGAAATATTATCACATAGGCTGCACCTATGGAAGAAAGCCCGATCAAATGCCAAATGGAGAAAAACAGGGTAGAGCTGGGTGCAGCTATAAAAAAGCTGCGCGTCGGTCAGGGGCTTTCTGTGCGAAAATTCGCGCTCATGGTTGAAATGGATTACTCGCATATCAGCGCAATCGAAAATGGCCGCGCGAATGCCACGGTTGATTCTTTATATAAGATCGCAAATGGGTTGGGTGTTTCGATCAGGGATCTCTTCTAGCTTCTCTCAAAAGGATTCGTGCAAACGAAGAGCCGCCGGACTGCTGCCCGACGGCTCTTCTAGTCAGTTTATTGAGCGAGCGTGCTTACTTGCCCAGTTCGGGATGCAGAAGCGACGGAGCCGCTCCCAGAAGCAGCTTGGTGTAGGCGTCTTTCGGGTGTTCGAACACGTCCTTCGCCGCGCCGCGCTCCACGGCCTCTCCGGCGTTCATCACGATGATCTGGTCGGAGATGTAGCGCACCGTCTGGATGTCGTGGCTGATGAACACCATGGACAGGCCCAAGTCGCGCTTGAGGTCCATGAGCAGGTTCAAAATCTGCGCGCGCACCGACACGTCGAGGGCGCTGGTGGGCTCGTCGGCGATGATGGCGTCGGGTTCAAGCGACAGGGCGCGCGCGATGGCCACGCGCTGGCGCTGGCCGCCGGACAGCTGGCCCGGCAGGGCATCCAGCACGGAGTTCGGCAGGCCCACCATTTCGATGAGGTCGAGCACGCGGCGCTCGCGGGACGTCTTGTCGCCCACCTTGTGCACCACGAGCGGATCCATCAGCTGGTCGTGCACGCTCATGCGCGCGTTCAGCGCCGTGGCCGGATCCTGGAACACCACCGAGATCACGCGGCCGATGAGACGGCGCTGCGCAGCCGAGCGCTTCGTCACGTCCTCGCCCTTGAAGAACACCTTGCCCGACGTGGGCTGTTGCAAACCGCACATCACGTTGGCCGTGGTGGACTTGCCGCAGCCGGATTCGCCCACGATGCCCAAGGTTTCGCCGGGCATGAGCTTGAGGGTGAGGCCGCGCACGGCCTGCACCTTGTTCGGATGCAGGATGGAGCCCGTGCGCGTTTTGAACGTCACGCGGATGTCGTCGAGGAAGATGATGGGGGTGGGTTCGCCCGCTCCCGTTGCGGGCTGGACGCCCGCGTTCACGCGTTCCTGCTCGCTCATATGATGGCACCTCCTGGGACGTACGGTTTGATGCCGAGGCGCTTGAGCTCGCTGTCGGGCAGCTCGGCGTAGTAGTGGTCGGAGTCGGACACGCGCTTGAGCACGGGGCGCAGCTGGGACACCTTGTCAGGATGGCTGGAGCGCGGCGTGAAGCGGTCGCCCTCGGGGAAGTCCTTCGGGCTGGGGACGCTGCCGGGCACCTGGTGCAGGCGCGTTCCGCCGGCTTCGATGGACAGCACCGAACCCAAGAGACCGCGGGTGTATTCGTGCACGGGATGGCACAGGATGTCGGACACCGGGCCCTGTTCGACCACCTGGCCGGCGTACATGACCGTGATGGAGTTGGCCACCTCGGCGACGAGCGCCAGGTCGTGGCTCACGAACACCATCGCGAAGCCCAGCTCCTTCTGCAGCTTGTTCAACAGGTCGATGACCTGCTTCTGCACGGTCACGTCGAGAGCCGTAGTGGGTTCGTCGGCGATGATGAGCTTCGGGTCGCGCGTCAGCGCCATGGCGATGAGCACGCGCTGGCGCTGGCCGCCGGACAGTTCGTGGGGGTAGGAGTCAAGCGTGCGCTTCGGATCGAGTCCTACCAGCTCCAGCAGCTCCTCGGCCGTGCGGGTTCCTCCGCGCTTCGTGAGCTGCTTCATTTGGGCTTTGATCAGCATGGACGGGTTCAACGAAGAGAGCGCGTCCTGGTAGATCATGGCGATTTCGCGACCGCGCAAGGCGTTCATCTGCTTCTGATCCATGTTCAGCAGGTTCTGGCCGTCGTAGAGGATCTCGCCGGACACCTTCGCCTTCGGATCTAGCAGCCCCATGATGGTAAGGGAGGTGATGGACTTGCCGCAGCCGGACTCGCCCACAAGACCCATGGTCTGGCGCGGGCGCACCACGAAGCTCACGTGGTCGACCACGTTCACGTCGCCGTGGCGCGGGAACTTGATGCACAGATCCTTCACTTCCAGAATAGGCGGCACGTCGGTGCGCGCCTCGAAGCGGTCGGTGCGCGTCTTCTCAATCGCCTGAAGCTCGCTGAGGCGCTGTTCGAGCATCTCCGCCTGGGCGGCGTATGCCAGCGTGGGGTCGGCCACGAGCTTGTCGGCCTCGCGGTTCGCGCGGACGGCGGCGTCATCGGCCTTGACCGGGGCCTTGGGCGCGGCGGCCATGGCATCGGTGATGCCCTCGGACAGGATGTTCAGGCACAGCACGGTGATCATGATGGCCAGACCCGGGAACAGCGCCTGCCACCAACGACCGGCAAGCACGCCGCCGCGGGCGTCGGACAGGATGTTGCCCCACGTGGGTGTGGGCTCGGGAATGCCGGCCGAGATGAACGACAGCGACGCCTCGAATACGATGGCGTCGGCAACCAGCACGATGGTGAACACCATGACTGGGGCGATGCAGTTGCGGATGACGTGCTTCACGAGGATCCAGGGGGCGCGGGCGCCGGAAACGACGACGGCGCGCACGTAATCCTGATTGTACTCGCTCACCACGTTGGCGCGCACGATGCGGGCGATCTGCGGGATGTACAAAAAGCCGATCGCGAAGATGAGCGAGGGCACCGAGTTGCCGAACACGAGTACGAACGTGGCGGCCAGCGCGATACCGGGGAAGGACATGATGACGTCCAGGATGCGCATGATGACCTCGGACACCCATTTGCGCGCCACGGCGGCGACGGCGCCGATGATGGAGCCGCACACGAGGGCGAAGGCGGTGGCGCCCAGGCCGATGATCAGCGAGTAGCGCGCGCCGTACATCATACGCGACAGCACGTCGCGGCCTTTGTCGTCGGTGCCGAACAGGAACTGGGCATCGGGGGCTTGGCGTGCCGTGAAGATCTCAAGCGGGTTGTGCGGCGCCAGGATGTTGGCGAACACGGCGATCATGACGATCAGGATGAGCACGACGAGCGAGATGCGCGATCCGATGCTCATGGCCTTCCACCGGCGGAAATGCACCTTGCCGGGATTGGCTTCCATCTTATCAGTGAGGTTTCCTCGAAGTTTGACCATGTTGCTACACCGTCCTGATTCGCGGATCGATCAGGATATAAAGCATATCCACGATGATGTTGATGATGATGAAGGTGATGGCCACGCACAGCACGACGCCCTGCACGAGCATCGTGTAGCTGGACTGGATGCCCGAGAGGATGGCCATGCCCATGCCCGGGAGGTTGAAGATGACCTCGATGACCACGGCGCCGCCGATGAGGTAGCCGATGCGCAGGCCGAGCACCGTCACGGGCGTGATCAGCGCGTTGCGCAGCACGTTGCGGGCCACCACGACGCGCTTCGGGATGCCGGCGCCCAGCGCGGTGCGCACGTAGTCCTTGTCCAGCTCTTCCACCATGGACGTGCGGATGACGCGCGTCAGCTGGCCGGCCACGGGAACGCCCAGCGCGATGGCGGGCATGGCCATGCGGGCCAGCCAACCGCCCGGATCGGCCGTCAGCGAGGGCAGCGGGCCGGAGGCGGGCAGCACGTGCAGCATCGAGGAGAACAGCAAAATCATGAGCACCGCCAGCCAGAACGACGGCGTGGCGATGCAGGCGATGGAGAACACGCGGATGATCTGGTCGGGCCATCGATCCCGATACAAGGCCGAGATCACGCCGAGAATCACTGCGATGACCACGCCGATGATGAGGCCGAAGAACGTCAACTGCAACGTGACGGGCAGAGCTTCGCCGATGCGATCGGCCACCGAGGCGTTGTTCGCGCCGTAGGTGCCGAGGTCGCCTTGTACGAGGCCGACGATGAAGTTACCGTATTGCACGAGGATGGGATCGTTCAATCCGTGCTCCTCGCGATACTGCTCGGCTTGGGCTTCAGTGGCGTTCTCGCCAAGGACCGAATACGCTTGGTCGATAGGAGAGAGTGCCATGATGAAGAAGACGAGGATGGTGACACCGAAGATCATGATCGGCAACGCTATGAGGCGTCGTCCGATTAATCGTAGCAGGTTGCTCACCGTATCCCCCTTTCGCTTCGTGGGCTCGAAAGCCCGCTTGCACTGACAAACTGCTGCCTGCATCGCGCGCGCAGGCGCGGTAAGGCGTAGACAACCAATGGTATTTTATATGATTCGCACTGATTATGCGGAGAAATAAGAACGATCTTGCTTCGTGTCCGACGCCGTCGGTACGACCTCGCCGCTCGAGTTAGGACGGATTCCGTTCGCATACGAGAAACCAGCTGCTCCCGGTTCCGCGGGCATGCTCGCATCCGACGCATGCCTCGCCGGGACATAGCTCCCCGGAGCGAAACGTTTCGTCGAACAGGTCGGCGGGCAGCAGTCGTTCATCGGGTTCGGCACCTTCGATGCACGACGCGATCAAAGCGGACAGCTGGCGCATTCCCCGTGCGGTGGGGTGGGTGCCGTCGACGGCCTCGTAGTCTATGCCGAACGCCTCGAGGTCGGCCACGTTGCAGCCATGCTCTCGCGCAGCAACGCGAATGGCGTAGTTGTAGCTCTTGAACGGTGCGCCGCGAAGGTTCCATGCGAACGTGGGGCTCGGGCATCCGGCCACGCGTCCGGGGCAGAGCGTGCAGCACCATACCTCGGCTTGCGGGTAGGCTGCGCGCATCCGTTCCAGCAGCAGCCCGTAGGCGGCGCGGAAGCGGTCGATCGCGCCGGGCGCGGCGGCTGCCGGGGCGTGCGGTTCGATGGCGTCAAGATCGAGTGCGACGGGCACGGCGTTGCCGCGGCCGGCGGCTTGCGCCGTCGCGCCGCCCCAGCCGTAATCGTTGATGCCCATGAACACGATGACGACATCGGGCTGCACGCCGTCTTCGGCCAGCGCGTCGATGCGTTCTTGGCTGTTTCCGGCAGGGAAGCCGGCGCCTTCCACGAGGCTTCCGGAGAACGAGCTGTTCGCCAGCAGCCGTCCGCCGAGGCGTTCGATAACTTGGGACCACCAGGTGTCGGCGCTCGACGTCACGCCGGTCTGCTCGCAGCGTTCGCCCTGGTAGTACACGGCGAACCCGTCGGGGTTGCATCCATCGAACGTGCTGATGGAATCGCCGAGAATGGAAAAGGATCTCATAGGGCCTCTTTCTCAAAAGCAAGGGCCCGCTCCTTGCGGAGCGAGCCCTGGGGGTTGCCTTGCTCTACGGGTTCACAGCGCGCGCTTACGCCTTCACGCTCGCACCGAGGAACACGAGACCCGTCGTGGCGATGGGCTCGAAGCCGGTGATCTGCGTCTCCTGGTAGCCCGTGGCCAGCTCGCGGTGGAACAGCGGGTACAGCGGAACTTCCTCGGCCAGAAGGTCGAAGCACTTGTTCCACAGCTCCTGCTGCTCGTTGCCGGTGGCCTCGCGAGCCTGCTGCATGAGGGTCTGCAGCTCGTCGAACTTGCCGTCGCCGGCCTTCTTCCAGCAGCTGCGGCCCTGGGTCCACACGTTGTCGCCGTACCACCAGGACATCAGCAGGTCGGGGTCGTTGCCGAAGCAGGTCGGGTCGCCCGGGGTCAGCATGACGTCGTAGGGCAGCACGTCGGCCGACTCGGCCAGAGACGCCCAGTCGATCTTCGTCTCGTTGATGGTGCAGTTCACGCCGATGGCATCGAGGTCGTTCTTGATGCCGGCGGCCAGGTTCTTCACCCAGTTGTTGTTCGTCATCAGCTCGAAGCTCAGGTCGGTGACGCCGGCCTCGGAAAGCAAGCTCTTGGCCTTCTCGGGGTCGTAGGTGTACACCGTGGAAGCCTTGTGGTAGTTCTCGTGGCTCTCGGGCAGGAAGCTCGTCACCTTCGCGGCATGGCCGGCCATGGCGTTGGAGATCAGCTTGTCCACGTCCACGGCATAGTAGAACGCCTGGCGGACGCGCTTATCGTCGAACGGCTTCTTGAGCGTGTTGAACATGAAGAACGGCTGGTTGAAGCCCTGGATGTAGTCGACGGACGCGCCGGCGGCCATGAGCTGTTCGGCGTTGGCGTCGGGCACGTTCTCCATGACCTGGACCGTGGCCTCCTGCAGCGCGGTGGTGCGGGAGGTGTCGTCGAGCAGGATGTCCCAGTGCATCTTGTCGGCCGTAGCGGCGTACTTGCCGTTGTAGTTCGTGTTCGGCACGAACTCGATGGAGCCGCCGTCGTCGCCGTTGATGGTGTCGTACACCCACGGGCCGGAACCGATCGGCTTCGTCTTCAGATCATCCTCGGTCAGCGAGGCGGGGAACACCTTGACCACGCTCAGACGGCCCTTCAGCAGGCTGTCGAAGGGGTACTTCAGCGTGAAGGAGACGGTCTTGTCGTCCTTCGCGGACACCGTGTCGATGAATTCGAGGAAGGCGCCGTAGGTGGCGTCGGCCATGTTCTTCTCGAACGCGTTCACCACGTCGGCGGTGGTGACGTCCGTGCCGTCGGAGAACTTGGCACCGTCGCGCAGGGCAACCTCGTACTCGGTGTCGGAGACCTTCGTGGGCTCGCCGGCGGCAAGCGCGTTATAGGTCTTGTAGGTGTGCAGATCGAGGTCGTACAGGCCCTCGAACACATGCCACGTGGCGGCCAGCATCAGCGCGGAGCTGTTGCCGATCGGGTTGACGTTCGTGCTCGTGTAGGCCATGGCGCCGGTCAGCGTGCCGCCCTGGGCCGCTGCGCCGGCGTCGGTGCCGGCATCGGTCGACGGGGTGTCCGTCGTTTCGCCGCCGCCACCGCAGCCGGCCAGAGTCAGGCCTGCTGCAGCCGCCGCGACGGCGCTGCCCGCCAAGAACGTGCGGCGAGACAAAGTTGCTTTCAAAGGCTGTTCCATTGGTTTCCCTCCATTTCGGTATCGGGGCAGGAGGCCCCGAACGTACGTGCGTGCTTGCGCACGCGCACAACAGCAGTGCCCATTATCCGGGAAAACCCCCAGAAAATAAAGAACTTGTAAGATCAATGTTCTTATATTTGTTCAAATACGAGAATAATTCACCAGGGGAAATACGTGGTATCATGCGCCGCATGATACGAAAGAGCGATAAAAGTAACAGTTGGCTAACGGCGTTCCTCAGCCGCGAAAACCGACCGTTTCCCGCACTGGTTGTCCGTCTCTCGCGTCCAGCGTTGCCCGCGCCCGCCAAGTTGCTGGCGCCGCCCGCTTCGAACGAGGCCGTGCGCAAGTCCATGAAGGGTAACAAGCGCAGCAACACGAAGCCCGAGCTTCTGGTGCGCGAGCGCCTGCGCGCGGCTGGCCTGACGGGGTATCGGCTGCAGTGGAAGGTGCCGGGGCACCCGGACGTAGCGTGGCCGGGCAAGAAGGTGGCGCTGTTCGTCAACGGGTGCTTCTGGCACAGGTGCCCGCACTGCAAGCCCAGCATGCCGAAGAGCAACGTGGAATACTGGGTGGTGAAATTCGAGCGTAACGTCGAGCGCGACGAGCGCAGCCGCGCCGCGTTGGAGGAGCTAGGCTGGACCGTCCACGTGATCTGGGAATGCCAGCTCAAGAAGAAGACGATCGACGACACGTTCGCCGCGCTGCTCCCCGCTCTCGCCGAGGAGCTAGGAAAAGAACTCAAGGGCATCTAGCGAGAAGGCTGGCGCACGGTGGTCTGGCGCTCGAACGGTCCTGCTCGCGCAAACAGCTCGCTGGGCCGTTCGGCTCGTGCGGAACCGCGCCCAGACCGCCGCGCGCAAACCTTCCGCCGCCTACCGACGGGGGCGACCGCGGCGTGCCGCCCATCGTATTCGTCGCACCGCAACGCGATTTCGGGCTGGTATCATGAATGCCGTGTATTCTGTCAGGCGAAGCAAGCTGAGCAAGAGCAGAAGGTCGGGGCCCCGATGCGCCTTTGTCGGGTGAGCATCCCCTTCGAAGGAGAGGAATATGACGAGAGAATTCAAATCTATGGACGGCAACAACGCCGCCGCGTACGTCTCCTATGCGTTTACCGAGGTGGCGGGCATTTACCCGATCACTCCGTCGAGCCCCATGGCCGACCTGGTGGACCAGTGGTCCGCTGCCGGCAAGAAGAACATCTTCGGTACCACGGTGAAGGTGTGCGAGATGCAGTCCGAGGGCGGCGCCGCCGGCGCGGTGCACGGCTCGCTGGCCGCAGGCGCGCTGACCACCACCTACACGGCTTCACAGGGTCTGCTCCTCATGATCCCCAACATGTACAAGATGGCCGCCGAGCAGCTGCCGTGCGTGTTCCACGTCAGCGCGCGCACGCTGGCCACCCAGGCGCTTTCCATCTTCGGCGACCATTCCGACGTCATGGCGTGCCGCCAGACGGGCTTCGCCATGCTGGCCGAGACGAACGTGCAGGAGGTCATGGACCTGTCGGCCGTGGCGCACCTGTCCGCCATCAAGGGCCGCATTCCTTTCATCAACTTCTTCGACGGCTTCCGCACCTCCCACGAAGTGCAGAAGATCGCCGTGTGGGACTACGAGGATCTCGCCGACATGTGCGACATGGAGGCTGTGAGCGAATTCCGCGAGCATGCGCTGAACCCCGAGCGTCCGGCCATGCGCGGCAGCCATGAGAACGGCGACATCTTCTTCCAGCATCGCGAGGCGTGCAACGGCGTGTACGATGCGCTGCCCGCCATCGTCGAGGACTACATGCACCAGGTGAACGCCAAGCTGGGTACGAACTACGAGCTGTTCAACTACTACGGCGCGCCCGACGCCGACCGCGTGATCGTGGCCATGGGCTCGTTCTGCGACGTGGTCGAGGAGGTCGTGGACTATCTGAACGCCCAGGGCCAGAAGGTGGGCCTCGTGAAGGTGCGCCTGTATCGCCCGTTCGTGAGCGAGAAGTTCATGGCCGCGCTGCCTGCGACGGTGCAGAAGATCGCGGTCATGGACCGCACGAAGGAGCCGGGCGCGCTCGGCGAGCCCTTGTACATGGACGTCATCAACGCGCTCGCGCACGAGGGCCGCGCCGATCTCACGGTGGTAGGCGGCCGCTACGGCCTGGCGTCGAAGGACACCCCGCCGTCTTCGGTGTTCGCCATCTACCAGGAGCTGGAGAAGGACGCGCCGGCGCGCGAGTTCACCGTGGGCATCGTCGACGACGTGACGAACCTGTCGCTTCCCGAGGATCCGAACAGCCCGAACACCGCAGCCGAGGGCACCATCGAGTGCAAGTTCTGGGGCCTCGGCGGCGACGGCACGGTGGGCGCGAACAAGAACTCCATCAAGATCATCGGCGACCACACCGACAAGTACGTGCAGGCATACTTCCAGTACGACTCGAAGAAGACCGGCGGCGTGACCATCAGCCACCTGCGCTTCGGCGACTCGCCTATCCGCAGCACCTACTATGTGAACAAGGCCGACTTCGTGGCTTGCCACAACCCCTCCTACGTCACCAAGGGCTTCCGCATGGTGAACGACGTGAAGCCGGGCGGTGCGTTCATGATCAACTGCCAGTGGACGCCCGAGGAGCTTGAGCACCACCTGAACGCCGAGGCGAAGCGCTACATCGCCAACAACGACATCAAGCTGTACACCATCAACGCCATCGACCTCGCCGCCGAGATCGGCATGGGCAAGCGTACGAACACCATCCTGCAGTCGGCGTTCTTCACGCTGGCCAACGTAATCCCGCAGGACGAGGCGCTGCAGTACATGAAGGACGCCGCCACGAAGTCCTATATGAAGAAGGGTCAGGACGTCGTCGACATGAACCATCGCGCCATCGATGCGGGCGCCACGGCGTTCGTGCAGGTGGAGGTGCCTGCAAGCTGGGCGAACGCTGTGGACGAGAACGAGGCTCCGACGCTCGAGGGTCGTGCCGAAGTGGTGAAGATGGTGCGCGAGATCATGGAGCCGGTCGGCCGTATGGACGGCGACCGTCTGCCGGTGTCGGCGTTCGTCGACCACGCCGACGGCCAGTTCGAGCAGGGTGCGGCCGCCTACGAGAAGCGCGGCGTGGCTGTGAGCGTGCCCGCGTGGGATGCCGCCACGTGCATCCAGTGCAACCAGTGCGCTTTCGCGTGCCCGCATGCCACCATCCGCCCGTTCGCCCTCACCGAGGAAGAGGCTGCTGCGGCTCCCGCCGCTACCGTCATGGTGCCTGCGAAGGGCAAGGCCGCTGCCGGCCTGCAGTACACGCTGGCCATCTCGCCGCTCGACTGCATGGGCTGCGGCGTGTGCGTGAACGTGTGCCCGTCCGACTCGCTGGCAATGGTATCCACGGAAAGCCAGCTGGCGCAGCAGGACGTGTTCGACTACTGCGTGGACAACGTGTCCGACAAGCCCGCGCTCGAGGATGCCACGGTCAAGGGCAGCCAGTTCAAGCAGCCGCTGCTGGAGTTCTCCGGCGCCTGCGCCGGTTGCGCCGAGACGGCGTACGCCAAGCTGGTCACCCAGCTGTTCGGCGATCGCATGTACGTCGCGAACGCCACGGGTTGCTCGTCCATCTGGGGCGGTCCGGCCGCTACGTCGCCGTATACGGTGAACGCCGAGGGTCGCGGGCCTGCGTGGTCGAACTCCCTGTTCGAGGACAACGCCGAGCACGGCCTGGGCATGTTGCTGGGTCACGAGGCGGTGCGTGACCGCCTGGTCGGCAAGTTGGAAGCCATGGCAGCTAACGACAAGACGCCGGCTGAGACCAAGGATCTTATCGCGGCGTACCTCGACACCATGGCCGATGGCGAGGCGAACGCCAAGGCCGTCGAGGCGCTCGTTCCCGCGCTCGAGGCTGCTGCCGAGAACGGTTGCCCGGAGGCGCCCGAGATCCTGCAGAACAAAGAGTACCTGAACAAGAAGTCCGTCTGGATCTTCGGCGGCGACGGGTGGGCCTACGACATCGGTTACGGCGGCCTCGACCACGTGCTGGCATCCGGCGAGGACGTGAACGTGTTCGTGTTCGACACCGAGGTGTACTCCAACACCGGCGGTCAGGCTTCGAAGGCAACCAACATCGGCCAGGTCGCCCAGTTCGCGGCCGCGGGCAAGGACGTCAAGAAGAAGAGCCTCACCGAGATCGCGATGGCGTACGGCTACGTGTACGTGGCGCAGGTTGCCATGGGCGCCAAGCCGGCCCAGACCATCAAGGCCATCGCCGAGGCCGAGGCCTATCCCGGACCGTCGCTGATCATCGGCTACTCGCCGTGCGAGATGCACTCCATCAAGGGCGGCATGGCGAACTGCCAGGACGAGATGAAGAAGGCCGTCGATTGCGGCTACTGGAACCTGTTCCGCTTCAACCCGGCCGCCGAGCCCGGCAAGAAGTTCACGCTGGACTCCAAGGAGCCCGCAGGCGGCTACCAGGAGTTCCTCATGAACGAAGCGCGTTATAGCCGTCTGACCCGCGAGTTCCCTGAGCGCGCCAGCGAGCTGTTCGAGCGCAACGAGAAGGCGGCCATGGACCGCTACGAGCACCTGCTCAAGCTCAAGGACGTCTACGCCGAAGCGTAAGCCGTTTTCAAGGAACACGATGAACGAAAGCCCCCGACGCGAACGAGCGTCGGGGGCTTTTTGCGTCCGAGAGTTGTTCTTCGTTGATGTTGTACGAAAATGGTTGTACAATTGAGCACACGAAAGGAGTCGGCATGGACGATTCTATGGTTACGGCACGCATGCTGGATGAAAAGAAGCGCAAAGGCGCTCGCATCCTTGCGCGAGAGGGTCTCAGCGCTTCTCAAGCGATCAACCTCATGTACGACAAAATGATCGAGGAGGGGGAGGCGGGTTTCCTTCGAGCCGATTCGAGCCGTATCGGCGATGAGGCGAAGTGGGCCGCTGCTTCTCGTTTCGTCGATTCTCTATCCTCGAAGCGTGCTTCTCGTTTCGACGATATGACTAAGGCAGAGGTGAGGATGGAGCGCCTGCGTTCGAGGGGCATGATGTGATATGGCTCGCATGAAGCTCCTGTTGGACACCAATGTCGTTATCGATTTTCTGCATGAGCGCGAGCCTTATTACGATAAGGTTCGCTTGCTCATGACGGCGGGTCGTGTGGGGGAATTCGATCTCTGGATCACCTCGTCGCAGGTGACCTATCTTATCTACATCCTCTCGGAGGGCGGGAAGCGCTCGCTGTTGTCGCGTGTGCTTGAACAGCTGCGAGGGCTGCGGACATTCGTGAACGTGCATGCCGTCAGCGATCGGGAGGTCGATCGGATGTTGGCAGCCTCGTGGAAGGATCCGGAAGACTCGCTTATCTTTGAATCGGCATTGGAGATGCGCGCCGATGCCATCGTCACGCGCAATCAGAAAGATTTCGAGTCGTCGGTGATCAAAGTGGTGGACTGCGACGAAATCTTCGTCTGGATGCGCAAGGACTTCGGATTGGACTACGAAGAGGTGGTCATCTAGCGAGATGCGTGATCGGACGCATATGAGTGAAACGTGGTCGGTTTCCCCTTCGGGGTGAAGCCAATTGCGATTCGTGCCCAGTGCGTCTATCCGCACCGCGATGCGCAGAGCTTCGGGCCGTCGTGCGAACGGGCGGGTTTCAGCCGCCCGTTGCGCAAGACGGGTGGGCGCTCATGCGCTACCATGGGGGCACCCGATTTCAGAAGGAGCCGACGCACGCCATGGACGAAGCACGCGAGCCCACCCCTCATGCCCTGACGCGATTCTCCGACGAGGTGCGCGGCTGGTTCCTCGATGCCTTTCCCGAGCCCACGCCGTTGCAGGAGTGCGCCTGGGACGTTATCGAGGGCGGCGAGAACGCGCTGGTCATCGCACCCACCGGCTCGGGCAAGACGCTTGCTGCGTTCCTGTTCGCCATCGACGAGCTTATGCGCGAGAAGGCGGCGACGGCGGATTTGCCGAAGAAGGAGCGTCCCGGCAAGGGCGTGCGCGTGCTGTACATCTCGCCGCTGAAGGCGCTCGGGGCGGACGTGGAGCGCAACTTGCAGGCGCCGCTCGCCGGCATCGCGGCGCGCATGGCGGCCGCAGGCGGCGCGATGCCCGAAGTGCGCACGGGCATGCGCACGGGCGACACCACGCCCGATCAGCGCCGTAGCCTGCAGCGCAACCCGCCCGACATCCTCATCACCACGCCCGAGTCGCTGTACCTCATGCTCACGTCGCAGGCGCGCGAGACGCTGCGCACCGTGGAAACCGTCATCGTCGACGAAGTGCACGCGTTGGCGGGAAGCAAGCGCGGCGCGCACCTGGCTCTGAGCCTCGAGCGCCTCGACGACCTGCTGGACGAGCCGGCGCAGCGCATCGGGCTGTCGGCCACCGTGCGTCCGCGCGACGAGATCGCGCGTTTCCTGGGCGGCCCCCATCCCGTTCGCGTCGTCGCCTCCGAGGGGCGGCCCGACATGGACGTGCGCGTGCGCGTGCCCGTGCGCGACATGACCGCCGTGCCGACGTTCGGGGGAAGCGACCTGACGGGAGGCAGCGCGGCGACGCGCGGGGGAGGGCCGCGCCGTGCGCCAGCGGAGGAAGCGTGGAAGTCCGACCGCGCCCTGCGCGCCGCCATGGCGAAGTCCTCGCTCCCGGCGAGCACGACAAGCCCCGACAGCCGTCTCGGCTCGTCTTCCATCTGGCCCTACATCGAAGCCTCCATCCTCGACGAGGTGCTGGCGCACCGCACCACCATCGTGTTCGTGAACTCGCGCGGGCTGTGCGAGAAGCTGACGGCGCGCCTGAACGACCTGTACGCCAAGCGCATGGGCATCGCGCGTGGCGTCGATGCGGACGCCCCGGCGGCGCCCATCCGCTCGGATCTGGGCTCCACGGCGGATATGTCCACGGGCGCGCCGGCCATCATCGCGAAGGCGCACCACGGATCGGTGTCGAAGGAGAAGCGCCTGCAGGTGGAGCGCGAGCTGAAAGCGGGCGAGCTGCCGTGCGTGGTGGCCACCTCGTCGCTGGAGCTGGGCATCGACATGGGATCCATCGACCTCGTGCTGCAGGTGGCGGCCCCGCCGTCGGTGGCCAGCGCCCTGCAGCGCATCGGGCGTGCGAACCACCAGGTGGGCGGCCGCTCGACAGGGTCCATCTTCCCGCGCACCCGCACCGAGATCATCGACGCGGCGGTGGCGGCCGAAGGCATGTACGAGGGCCGCATCGAGCAGACGGCGCTCGTGAAGAACGCGCTGGACGTGCTGGCCCAGCAGACGGTGGCCGCCGTGGCTATGGACGAGCTGGCGGCGGACGACTGGTACGACACCGTGCGGCGCGCGGCTCCGTATACCGAGCTTCCGCGACGGGCGTTCGATTCGGTGCTGGGCATGCTGGCCGGCCGCTACGCGACGGCCGACCTGGCCGAGTTCTCGCCGCGCATCGTGTGGGATCGCGAGCGCGGGCGGCTGCTGGCTCGTCCCGGCACGCAGCGCCAGGCCGTCATGTCGGCGGGCACCATCCCCGACCGCGGGATGTTCTCGGTGGTGTTGCCGGAAGGCGACGGCGCGCAAGGCCGGCGGCGCGTGGGCGAGTTGGAGGAGGAAATGGTGTACGAGTCGCGGGTGGGCGACATCATCACGCTGGGCACCAGCTCGTGGCGTATCAGCGAGATCACGCGCGACCGCGTGATCGTGGAGCCCGCGCCCGGGCGCTCGGCCCGTCTGCCGTTCTGGCATGGCGAAGGCGTGGGGCGGCCCGCCGAGACGGGGCGCATGCGCGGCGCGTTCTTGCGCGCGGTGGCCGCGGGCATCGAAGGCGACGATGCGGAGGCGGAGGAGGGGGGCTTCGGCGTGTCCTGTGCGGTGAGCGAGCGCTTGGCCGCGGATGGCCTCGACGACGATGCGCAGCGCAACCTCGTCGAGCTGATCCGCTCGCAGCGCGCGGCGACGGGCATCATCCCCGACGACAAGACGCTCGTGGTGGAACGCTGCGAGGACGAGCAGGGCGACTGGCGCGTGCTGCTGCATTCGCCGTACGGCCGCCGCGTGCACGAGCCCTGGGCGATGGCGGTGTCCGATCGCATCATGGCGATCTACGGCTACGATGCGCAGGCCATGGCGGCCGACGACGGCATCGTCCTGCGCATCCCCATGACCGAGACCCGCCTCCCCGGCATCGAGCTGTTCGCGTTCGACCCCGACGAGCTCGACCGCATCGTGCGCGATCGCGTGGGCTCCACGTCGCTGTTCTCGGCGCGGTTCCGCGAATGCGCCGCGCGCGCCCTGCTGATGTCGCCCATCGCGCCGGGCAAGCGCGCCCCGCTGTGGCAGCAGCGCCTCAAGGCCGGCCAGCTGCTGGAGGCCGCCCGGCGCGAGCGCGAGTTCCCCATCCTGGTGGAAACGGCGCGCGAGTGCTTGCAGGACGTGTACGACATGAGGGCGCTGCACGAGCTGATGGAGCAGGTGCAGGCGGGATCGGTGCGCTTGGTGGAGGCGCAGACGTCGGTGCCGTCGCCGTTCGCGGCGCCGCTTCTGTTCGGGTACGTGGGCGAGCACCTCTACGCGGGCGATCTGCCGCATGCCGAGCAACGCGCGTCGCTGCTGTCGCTCGACCCCACGCTGTTGGGCGAGCTGCTGGGCTCGACCGACTTGGGCGACGTTCTGGACGCGGACGTGATCGCCGGCGTGGAGGCCGGCTTGCAGCGCCTTGCTCCCGATCGGCGCATGCGCGGCATCGAGGGCGCGGCCGACTTGCTGCGCGTGCTGGGGCCGCTGTCCGTCGAGGAGGCGGCGTTGCGCATGCGCTCGGACGCCGAAGCGGACGACGACGGGGCAGCGGACGAAGGGGGCGGCGAAGCGGCCACCGAAGAGGAAGCGCATGCGCTGCTCGAAGAGCTGCAGCGCGCCCATCGGGCGTTTCCGGTCGTGTTGGGCGGCAAGGAGCTCTGGGCGGCCGTCGACGATGCGGCGTTTCTGCGCGATGCGCTGGGCGCGACGATCCCCCCGTGGGCCGACGCGCTCAACCGTCCCGCCAGCCAATCCGGCCAAGCGCAAGCTCCCTTACGTGATTCCGAGCGAAGCGAGCAGCGCGAAATCGAAGGATCCCGTGCGGCGTCGGCCGAAAGCGATGGCGGCGAGGATGCGCTCCACCCCCTGGACGAACTGCTCGCACGCTACGCGCGCACGCACGGCCCCTTCTCCGTCGAGGCCGCGGCGGCGCGCTTCGGCATCGGGGTCGCCGTCGCTCGGGACGGCCTCGCCCGCCTTGCCTCGGCGGGGCGCCTCATGCAGGGCCGCTTCGGGGAAGACGGGGACGGGCGGGCGCTCGCCTGGGTCGAGACGGGCGTGTTCCGGCGGTTGCGCTCGCTATCGTTGGCGGAAGCGCGCCGCGCCGTGCAGGCGGTGAGCCCGAGCGCGTTCGCGCGCTTCCTGATCGACCTGCAAGGAGCAGGGCCGCTGGGCGAGGAGCGATTCGAGGGCATCGACGGACTCGCCCAGGTGATCGCCCAGTTCGAAGGCGTGTTCCTGCCGGCTTCGGCCTGGGAGGCGCACGTGTTCCCCAGCCGCGTGCGCGACTATCGTCCCGGCATGCTCGACGAGCTGCTGGCTTCGGGCGACGTGGTGTGGGCGGGCGCTCGCCGCGAAGGCGACGAGGGCGATGGACGTGAGCGAGCATCGCGACCTCGCAGCTCCCGCGAGCGCGAAGCCGCAGGCCTCGTCGCGTTCTATCCCACCGATTCGCCGTTCGCGCCCGTACGGCCCGATCTGGCCGATGCGCCGTCCGACGGGCCGAAGCCGGAAGACTCGGCGGCGCCGTCGGTCGAGGCGGCCGTGGTGGAGGCGCTCGGGTTCGGAGGCGGCTTGTTCTTCCGCCAGATCGTCGATGCGGTGCGCCGACGGCTTGTGCCCGAGTTCGTCGACGAGGCGGTCGTAGCCTCCACCATGCGCGAGCTCATGTGGGACGGGCGCGCGACGAACGACACGTACGCGCCGGTGCGCGCCTCGCTCGAAGGCGCGGGCGCTGCTGCGGGCAAGCCGCGCAGCGCGCCGCGTCGACGCGTGAGCAGCCGCCGGTCCGCCATGCGCACCGTCGATTCTCCGACGATGCGGGGCATAGCGTCCGCGCAGGCCGCGGTGGGCGCGGCTCTGACGGGGCGGTGGTCGCTCATCATGCCGTCGCCGGAGAACGACACGGTGCGCGCCATCGCGCTGGTGGAATCGATCCTCGATCGCTACGGCGTGCTGTCTCGCGACGTGGTGCAGCTGTCGGGCGTGCCCGGTGGGCTGGCCGCGTTGCTTCCCGTGCTGCGGCAGATGGAGGACGTGGGGGATGTGCTGCGCGGCGCGTTCGTGCAGGGCCTCGGCCCCGCGCAGTTCGCCGCGCGCGAGACCATCGACGTGCTGCGCACCTACGAGGCGGGCGACGGCGAGGCCGATCCACGCGAGCCCGTCGTGCTCGCCGCCGACGATCCCGCGTGCCTGTACGGCGCCGGCCTGCCTTGGCCGCCGGTCGCGCGCGCCGATGCCGAGGGCGCGGAGGAGCATGAAGCCCGTCCGACGCGTCGCGCGGGCAGCCTCGTCGTCGTGCTGGGCGGCGTGCCGGCGCTCTACGCTGCGGCGGGGTTGCGCTCGCTGCTGTCGTTCACGGACGACGGAGACGCGCTCGCCCGGGCCGCGCGGGCCCTCGTGGCGTACGAGAAGCGCTCCCTCAGGCGCGCCGGAGCCGAAGGCGCCCGCAAGAAGGTGGTCGTGGAAACGCTCAACGGCCGATCGATCCTGGATTCCCCGCTTGCCGAAGTCCTGCAAGATGCGGGGTTGGTGCGCCTTCCCGACGGCATGCGCCTCTACGTCTCGCCGTTCTGACGGTTCCGACGGCTCCGGCGGCCTACGGACTGCGCCAACCTGTGCGCCTTACATGCCCCGAACAAGAAAAGGAGCCGCCCGAGGGCGGCTCCTTCCGAACGATCGCAAGCCGGGCGTGCAGTCTAGCCCAGCAGCTTCTCCACGTAGGCCAGCTTCACGCAGACGGTGAATACGTCCATAGCCTCGTCCAACTCCTCCAGCGGCGGCAGGGTGGGGGCGATGCGGATGTTGCTGTCGTTCGGATCCTGCTTGTACGGGTACGTGGCGCCTGCGCCCGTCATCGTGACGCCTGCTTCCTTCGCCAGGGTCACGACGCGCTTGGCACAGCCTTGCGGTGCGTCGAACGACACGAAGTAGCCGCCGCGCGGGTTCGACCACGAGCAGCCGCCCACCTCGTCGAGTCCCTCCTGCAGCTTGGCGTTCACCAGCTCGAACTTCGGGCGCAGGATGGCGGCGTGCTTGGCCATGTGCGCCGCCAGGCCCTCGGCGTCGCGCAGGAAGCGCACGTGGCGCAGCTGGTTCAGCTTGTCGTGGCCGATGGTCTGCACGCCCACGCGTTTCTTGATCTCGGCGATGTTGGCCGGGCTCGCCGCCAAGGCGGAGATGCCCGCGCCGGGGAACGTCACCTTCGAGGTGGAGGCGAACTTGAAGCAGCGGTCCTCGGTTCCCGCTTCGCGACAGGCGGCGGCGATGTCGAGCAGCTGATCCTGCTCGGCCGCGTCGTCGAACAGATGGTGCACGCAGTACGCGTTGTCCCAGAAGATGCGGAAGTCGTCGGCGGCGCACTCCATGGCGGCCAGGCGGCGCACCGTCTCGTCGGAATACGTCGTGCCGCCGGGGTTCGAGTACTTCGGCACGCACCAGATGCCCTTCACGGAGGCGTCGGAGGCGGCGATGCGCTCGACCTCGTCCATGTCGGGCCCTTCGTCGGTCATCGGCACGGGGATCATCTCGATGCCGAACTCCTCGGTCACGCCGAAGTGGCGGTCGTAGCCGGGAGCGGGGCAGATCCACTTCACCGTGTCCAGCTTGCCCCACGGCTCGGAGCCCAGCGTGCCGAACATCCAGCAGCGCGCCACGGTGTCGTACATGATGTTGAGGCTGGCGTTGCCGAACACGATGACGTTGTCCGGCTCGTCGTCCAGCATGCAGGCCATGAACTCCTTGGCCTCGGGAAGGCCGAATCCCACGCCGTAGTTGCGGCAGTCGGTGCCGTCGGCGGCCACGCAGTCCTCCATCGTGGTCACGGTTTCCAGCAGCGGCATGCTGAGGTCGAGCTGCGCCTTGGCGGGCTTGCCGCGCGCCATGTTCAGCGCCAGACCGCGCGCCTTGATCTCGCCGTACTCGCGCTCCAGCTCCTCCTTGAGCGCTGCCAGCTGAACGTTATCCATCTCCGCGTACGTGGGCATCGTGCTTCCTTCCATTGTGAGTCGTGCGTACGATCCCCAGTATAAGGTTAAGGGGAAAGGCCGTCGATAGCGTTTTCGCCGAACGACGGTCCGGTGTCCCGCGTGCAACGGCTCCGCCGCCCTCCGCTGCGCCGGAAGCTCCGCGCGCTACGATGCGGGCATCCGACGAAAGGAGGCCCTCATGCCCATACCCGACCCGCGCGCCAACGAGAAGAAGGAAACCTACATCTCGCGCTGCATGGAGCACATCACCCGCTACGAGAAGGACAAGTTCCCCGATCAAGACCAGCGCGCCGCCATCTGCTACTCCACTTGGGATCGCTGGCAGAAGGACCACGGCCACCCCGAGAAAGCCGAAAAGTAGGCTTCGTTCCAAGTCCCTTCATCCTGCATGAGGCGGGGCGGCGGGGGCGATGACCTGCCTCCGCCGCAATTAGTCGCGCTTCGACCCGCGCCGTTGTCGTATAATTCCCTCATTTCGCATAGAGAAGAGGGGAGGAGACACCTGTGGTTTCCAACGATTTTTGGGTCGTATTCGCGATGCTCCTGTATTTCGTCGCGGTGCTCACCATCGGGTTCGTGTACGCGAAGCGCTCGAACTCGTCGACGGCCGAGTACTTCCTCGGCGGCCGCGGGGTGGGGCCGTGGCTCACGGCGCTGTCGGCGGAGGCGTCCGACATGTCGGGCTGGTTGCTCATGGGCCTGCCGGGCGTGGCCTACTTCACCGGTGCGTCCGACGCCATGTGGACCGCCATCGGTCTTGCCATCGGCACGTATCTCAACTGGAAGTTCGTGGCGAAGCGTTTGCGGAAGTATTCCGTGGTGGCGGGCGATTCCATCACGCTGCCGGAATTCTACAGCAAGCGCTTCCATGACCGTAAGAACATCGTGTCCACGGTGGCCGCGCTCATCATCATGGTGTTCTTCTGCGTGTACGTGGGCAGCTGTTTCGTCACGTGCGGAAAGCTGTTCGCCACGCTGTTCGGCCTCGACTACGCCACGATGATGGTGCTCGGCGCCATCATCGTGTTTTTGTACACGCTGGTCGGCGGCTACCTTTCGGTGGTCACCACCGACTTCGTGCAGGGCGTGCTCATGTTCTTCGCGCTGGCCACCGTGTTCGTGGGCTCGGTCGCCTGGGCGGGCGGCGTCGACAACACCGTCGCGTTCCTGCAGAGCATCCCCGGCTTCCTCAGCGGCACCCAGATAGCGGTGCCCCTCGTGGACGACGCAGGCAGACAGCTCGTGGAGAACGGGGCTCCTCTGTTCGGCGACGCGGCCGAGTACCCGCTCATCACCATCGCCTCGATGCTGGCGTGGGGCCTCGGCTACTTCGGCATGCCGCAGGTGCTCGTGCGCTTCATGGGCATCCGCTCGGCCGACGAGGTGAAGAAGTCGCGCGTCATCGCGGTCGTGTGGTGCGTCGTGTCGCTGGCCTGCGGCATCTGCATCGGCTTGGTGGGCCGCGTCATCATCCCCGTCGACTTCGCCACGCAGGCCCAGGCCGAGAACGTGTTCATCGTGCTGTCCCAGATGATCCTGCCGCCGTTCATGTGCGGCGTGGTGGTGTCGGGCATCTTCGCGGCGTCGATGAGCTCCTCGTCCTCGTACCTGCTGATCGCCGGCTCCTCGGTGGCTGAGAACATCTTCCGCGGGGTCGTCAAGAAAGACGCCACCGACCGCCAGGTCATGATCGTTGCGCGTCTCACGCTCATCGCGGTGTTCATGTTCGGCATCATCGTGGCGTACGACGAGAACTCTTCTATCTTCGGGGTGGTGTCCTACGCTTGGGCGGGCCTCGGCGCCTCGTTCGGCCCGCTCACCCTGTGCGCCTTGTATTGGCGCCGCGCCAACATGCAGGGTGCGCTGGCCGGCATGATCACTGGCACGGTCACGGTGCTCGTCTGGCACAACTTCATCAAGCCTCTCGGCGGCGTGTTCGGCATCTACGAGCTGCTCCCCGCGTTCGTCCTGTCGTTCGCCGCCATCGTCATCGTGTCGCTGCTCACGCCCGCCCCGTCGGAGGCGGTCGCGAACGAGTTCGACCATTACATGGACGAAGGGGGAGCCGCCGTCGAAAAGGTCGTGCAGTAGTCGGATCGTTCACGGTTGCACAACATCTAGAGGAGGCCACCACAACACTTGGTGGCCTCCTCTTTTTCCCGTCATGCCTGATGGAGGGCTTGTTTGTGGTTTCGTGACGGGAAGGATACGGCTGCGGCACTTCGACATCGTCCCATGTGGCGGCTTTGAACTGGGCTTATGAAACGCGTTCACAACCTTTTTTGACCATCGGCGCGAACGTGGTATCATGCGTTCAGCTTTTGCCCATACATACTACGTGCTCAATCTAGGAGGATTTCATACATGAGCGAGCATACAATCGGACTGAGCAGGCGAACATTCCTCACCGGCGCGGCCGCGCTCGGCGCCCTTTCCGTTCTGGCTCCGACGACCGCGTTCGCAGAGACGGCTGCTGAGAAGCAGGCCGAGGCCGATGCGGTGCGCAACCAGCTGATCGGCTTGCAGGCCGATCTCGAGGCTGCCGAAATCAGCTATTACTCCGCCCTCGACGAGCGCGATGCCGCGCAGAAGGCGATGGAGGATCAGCAGGCCAAAATCGACGACGCTAACAGCCAGATCAGCGATCTGCAGGACAAGCTGGGCACGCGTGCCCGCAACATGTACCGCAACGGATCCACGAGCTTCGTCGATTTCGTCCTGGGTGCCGCCTCGTTCGAAGAGTTCACCCAGAATTGGGATCTTCTCAACAAGATGAACGAGAACGACGCCGATATGGTCGACCAGACGAAGACCTTGCGCGAAGAGCTGCAGGCTGCCAAGGACGAATTCGCTCGCCAAGAGCAAATCGCCTCGGCCAAGGCTGCGGAAGCCAAGCAGATCCAAAGCGATGTCCAGGCCAAGGTCGACCAGGCTACCGAGCTGGTCAGCTCCCTCGATGCCGAAGCGCAGGAGCTCCTTCAGCAGGAGCAGGCTGCGGCGGCGGCCGCTGCGGCGGCGGAGGCTGCGGCCGAGGCCGAGCGTCAGCGCCAGGCGGAGCAGGCGGTGAATCCCGGCGGCGGCGGCGGCGCTAGCGGCGGTTCAGGTTCCGGCTCCGGCGGCGGAAGCGGTTCGTCCGGCGGCGGCGGTGGCGGCGGTTCTGTAGTGTATCCGTCCCGTCCGGTCGGTTCCTACGACTCGGTCGTGGGCTACGCTATGAGCCGTATCGGCTGCCCCTACATCTGGGGTGCCGAAGGCCCCGACTCCTTTGACTGCTCCGGCTTGGTCACGTGGGCGTACCGCCAGGTGGGCATGTATCTGCCGCACCAGAGCGAGGCGCAGTACGCGGCAGCCGCGCGCGTTGTATCGGTTTCCGAGGCGCGTCCGGGCGACGTGCTGTGGCGCTACGGTCACGTCGGCATCGCGGTGAGTGCAGGCGGCTCGCACTACGTGCACGCTCCCACCTTCAACGCGTACGTGCGCGACACCGATCCGCTGTCGTGGGCGCAGTTCACGAACGCGCTGCAGTTTTAAGGCTTCATACGATCACTAAGGGAGGGCTTCGGCCCTCCCTTCTTCTATACCACGGTGCCAACCGTTGGTTCCGCGCGAAAGGAGATCGACCATGCGCATATTCGTCGGGCTCGACAACGGGCTGCTGCCCGATCGCTTCGGCAAGCACGCCCCCGAAGCGTACCAGCTGGACGGGCATCCCGTCCGCTCGTTTCCCATAGAAATCGCCGACGTGCCCGAAGGCGCGCGCTCGCTTGCGCTCACGTTTCTCGACTACGACGCCGTCCCCGTGGGCGGCTTCTGCTGGATCCATTGGCTTGCGTGCGACATCGCGCCGGACACGACGCTCGTTCCCGAGAACGCCAGCGCCTCGGGCGAACTGGCTTGCGTACAGGGCTCGAACAGCGATTGGTCGCCTCTGGCAGGCAGCCATACCGACCCGCGGATCATCCACCGCTATGCCGGGCCGTACCCTCCCGACAAGACGCACGACTACACGCTGACCGTGTACGCGCTCGATTGCGAGCTCGGTTTGTCCGAGGGCTACTTCCTCAACGAGTTCAGGCGCTCCGTTCGCGGGCATGTGCTGGACGAGGCTTCGCTCGAGCTGCCCAGCCGCGCATAGGGGAGGGCTCGTGGAAGCCGTTCGCATCGAGCATCCGCTCGAACCTATATATGCAGTCGATTCGCGCGTGCTCGTGCTGGGAACCATGCCTTCTCCGAAATCGCGCGAGATCGGATTCTACTACGGGCATCCGCAAAACCGGTTCTGGAAGGTGATGGGCGCGCTGTTCGACGAGCCCGAGCCGCTCGGCATCGAGGGACGCACGGCGTTTCTCTATGCGCACGGCATCGCTCTTTGGGACGTTCTGTCGTCCTGCGCTATCGTCGGAGCTTCGGATGCGAGCATCGTCGACCCCGTTGCGAACGATCTTTCGCGCATTGCCGAGGCGGCGCCGCTCGAAGCCGTGTTCACCACGGGCTCGAAGGCGACGGCGCTCTATCGCCGCTTCGGCGCGCCGCAGCTTCCCGGCCTTGCGCACACGGGACTTCCTTCCACCAGTCCTGCGAACGCGCGCATGCGCCTCGACGATCTCGTGAAAGCGTATTTGCCGATTCGCGAAACTTTGGTACGCCGGGACGGCGGCGGGCGATGAGCTTCTGCGAGGTCGTTGCTCGATTCGCTGGGCGGAGAGGTCGAGAAAAGGAGGAATCGTGGAGACACGCCCGGGGGCGTGTAGACAGTTGACACGCCGATGTTCCTAGCGTATTATTCTCCTGCTCGCGCGTTCGGGTTCACCGAAAAGCGCGGCAGGCAGCTTGATAAATACACATGAATTAAGCAGCGAATTATGGGCGTGTGCCCGAGTGGCTAAAGGGGACGGGCTGTAAACCCGTTGGCTATGCCTACCTAGGTTCGAATCCTAGCGCGCCCACCATTTTTCGCCTGTGTAGCTCAGTCGGTAGAGCACTTCCTTGGTAAGGAAGAGGTCGTCGGTTCAAGTCCGATCGCAGGCTCCATTTTTTGCTACCTGGCGGTGTAGCTCAGTTGGTTAGAGCACACGGTTCATACCCGTGGCGTCACTGGTTCAAATCCAGTCACCGCTACCATTGTATTATTTCGCGTCCGCTTTGTCGGACGCGTCGTTATTTTGTTTTCGTTTCGCGAAAATATCCTATAAGGAGGATGAAACATGGCTAAGGAGAAGTTCGAGCGTTCCAAGCCGCATGTTAACATCGGTACCATCGGCCACGTCGACCACGGTAAGACGACCCTGACGGCCGCCATTTCCAAGACGCTGTCCGAGAACGACGGCTCGCACGGCTCCGCTCGTGCCGACTTCACGGCGTTCGAGAACATCGACAAGGCTCCCGAGGAGCGCGAGCGCGGTATCACGATCTCCATTGCTCACATCGAGTACGAGACGGATTCCCGCCACTACGCTCACGTCGACTGCCCCGGTCACGCTGACTACGTCAAGAACATGATCACGGGTGCTGCTCAGATGGACGGCGCCATCCTCGTTATCGCCGCCACCGACGGCCCGATGGCCCAGACCCGCGAGCACATCCTGCTCGCCCGTCAGGTCGGCGTGCCCTACATCGTGGTCTTCCTGAACAAGTGCGACATGGTCGACGACGAGGAGCTCCTCGAGCTCGTCGAGATGGAAGTTCGCGAGCTGCTCGACTCTTACGAGTTCCCGGGCGACGACACCCCGATCATCCGCGGCTCCGCTCTGAAGGCCCTCGAGGGCGACAAAGAGTGGCAGGAAAAGGTCTGGGAGCTCATGGACGCCGTCGACTCCTACATCCCGACGCCGGAGCGCATGGTCGACAAGCCGTTCCTGATGGCCGTCGAGGACACGATGACCATCACCGGCCGTGGCACCGTTGCCACCGGTCGTGTGGAGCGCGGTACGCTGCATGTCAACGACCCGCTGGAGATCGTCGGTATCAAGGAGACCCAGAACACGGTCTGCACCGGTATCGAGATGTTCCGCAAGCTGCTCGACGAGGCTCAGGCCGGCGACAACATCGGCTGCCTGCTCCGCGGTGTCAAGCGCGAGGAGATCGTTCGCGGCCAGGTTCTCTGCAAGCCCGGTAGCGTGACCCCGCACACCGAGTTCGAGGGCCAGGTCTACATCCTGACGAAGGAAGAGGGCGGCCGCCACACGCCGTTCTTCGACGGCTACCGTCCGCAGTTCTACTTCCGCACGACGGACGTGACGGGTGTTGCCCACCTTCCCGAGGGCACCGAGATGGTCATGCCGGGCGACAACGTGGAGATCAAGGGCGAGCTCATTCACCCGATCGCCATGGAAGAGGGCCTGCGCTTCGCTATCCGCGAGGGCGGCCGCACGGTCGGCTCCGGTCGCGTTACGAAGATCATCAAGTAACACCGTTTTAGCGTGATCCGACGGGGCCCGCTCCAAGCGGGCCCCGCTCATGAAAATTCATGTGTATGAGATCCAAGCTCGTTTCAGTTGAGGCATAAAGGAGAATTCATGCGTACGTTGGTCACTTTGGCGTGCACGGAGTGCAAGCGCCGTAACTACACGACCAAGAAGAACAAGCAGAACAATCCTGATCGTATCGAGTTGAAGAAGTACTGCAAGTGGTGCAAGTGCCACACGGTGCATAAAGAAACCCGATAGCGCGTCAGAGGTTTGCACGAGCATAGGCCAGTAGCTCCAATTGGTAGAGCGGCGGTCTCCAAAACCGCATGTTGGGGGTTCGAGTCCCTCCTGGCCTGCCAGCTCGAGTATATGAGCAGCTTGCATCAGGTTGCTTGGATGAGCAGCTTGTGATCAGGCTGCTTGTTTGGCGTTTACACGGATACGAATCCCCGGTTAAGGAATCAGATGGCGAAGAAATCAAAGACACAGCGAGCGAAGGCATCTGCCGCACGCGCAGCCCGCAAGGAGCAGGCGCTGAAGGAAGAGGCCGCTGCCAAGGCGAACAAGAACGCCGAGGCCGATGCTGCTGCGACCGAGGCGCCTAAGAAGCGGTTCTTCAAGAAGGCCGAGAAAAGCGACGCGGCCGTGGACGGCGGCAAGCAGGCGAAGGCCTCTGCGAAAGCCGTCGAGAAGAAGGTCGAGAAGGCTCCTGAGAAGAAGCCTGCAAAGAAGCGTCGTTTCGGGTTTCTCAAGGACGTTCGCTCGGAGCTCAAGCGCGTCACGTGGCCGACCAAGCAGGACGTCCTGCGCTGGAGCGTCGTCGTGGTAGTCGCGCTCGTGTTCTTCGGCGTGTACGTTGCCGTGCTCGACAACGTCGTCATCACGCCGCTGCTGATTGCAATTTCCGGTTTGGGGGTCTAAGCGCATGGCGAAGAAGTGGTACGTCCTGCACACGTATTCAGGATACGAGAACAAGGTCAAGAAGAACCTCGAGACGCGCATCGAAACGATGGGTCTCGAGAACAACGTCTTCGGCATCGAGATCCCGACTGAGATGGTCACCGAGATCAAAGAGGGCGGCCGTCGCGTCGAGAGCGAGAAGAAGGTGTTCCCGGGCTACGTGCTGGTTCGCATGGAGCTGGACGATCGCAGCTGGGCTGCGGTTCGCAACACCCCGGGCGTGACCGGCTTCGTGGGTGCCGACGGCAACCCTGCGCCGCTCACGCGCGACGAGTACAACAAGATCATGAAGCGCACGAGCCGCGAGGCTCCGAAGAAGACTTCGTCGAGCCTGGAAGTGGGGCAGTCGGTGAAGGTGGTCTCGGGTCCGCTCGCCGAGTTCGACGGCGTGGTGTCCGAGGTGTCGCCCGATGCCGGCAAGGTGAAGGTCATGGTCTCCATCTTCGGCCGCGAGACTCCGGTCGAGCTTTCGTTCGATCAGGTGGCCAAGATTTAAAGGTGCGAACACAAGCGGCGTCGCGTGCCCGCGTGGACCGGGGCTTCTCATTCGACCCATGCCGCTTTGTTGATAGATTTGTCTAGATGATTTTACTCAGCTGAAAGGAAGCTCTCATGGCTGAAAAGAAGCAAACCGGCTTTATCAAGCTGCAAATCCCCGCGGGTGCCGCCAACCCGGCTCCTCCGGTCGGCCCGGCCCTCGGCGCCCAGGGCGTCAACATCATGCAGTTCTGCCAGGCGTTCAACGCCCAGACGCAGGACCAGTCCGGCACCATCATCCCGGTCGAGATCACGGTGTACGAGGACAAGTCGTTCACCTTCGTGTGCAAGACCCCGCCGGCGGCCGTCCTCATCAAGGAGAAGCTGAACATCAACAGCGGTTCCGGCCTGCCGCACGTGCAGCCCGTCGGCACGCTCACGGAGGATCAGCTCCGCGAGATCGCCGAGATCAAGATGCCCGACCTCAACGCCAACACCATCGAGGCCGCCATGGAGATCATCGCCGGCACGGCTCGCAGCATGGGCGTGCGCATCGAGGGTCGCGAGATGAAGATCAAGTACGTGCCCTCCAAGAAGGTCGCGGCCATGCTTCAGGGCAAGACGCTGGAAGACTAGCCTCCAGCTGCCCGACGTAGGGAATGACCGGCCGCCGGAAAGGCGGCCGTTGTTCGATAGAACGCAGTGGAAGGGCGCCGAGGGCGCTCGCTACTCACCACGAAAGGAAGAACCATGACGAAGCTTTCCAAGAACTATCGCGCCGCTCTCGAGAAGGTCGGCGAGGAGACCCGCGCCCCCCTCGAGGCCATGGCCCTCGTGAAGGAGGTCTCGTTCGCGAAGTTTGACGAGACGGTGGAGGCGGACTTCCGCCTGGGCATCGACACCCGTCAGGCCGATCAGCAGCTCCGCGGCACCGTGAGCCTGCCGAACGGCTCGGGCAAGACCGTCCGCGTGGCCGTGTTCGCCGAGGGCGAAGCCGCCCGTGCCGCCGAAGAGGCCGGTGCCGACATCGTGGGCACCGACGAGCTGACGCAGCAGATCCAGGCCGGCGAGTTCAACTTCGACGCCGCCGTGGCCACGCCCGATCAGATGGGCAAGGTCGGTCGCCTGGGCAAGATCCTCGGTCCCCGCGGCCTCATGCCGAACCCGAAGCTGGGCACCGTCACCAACGACGTGGCGAAGGCCATCAACGAGCTCAAGGGCGGCCGCGTGGAGTACCGCGCCGACCGTTACGGCATCGCGCACGTCATCCTCGGCAAGGTGAGCTTCACCGCCGAGCAGCTGGCCGAGAACTACGGCGCCGTGTACGACGAGATCCTCCGCATGAAGCCGGCCGCCGCGAAGGGCAAGTACGTGAAGTCCATCACGGTGTCCTCCACGATGAGCCCCGGCGTGAAGGTCGATCCGTCCGTGAACCGCAACTACACGGAGCCCGCCGCTGAATAAGCGCACGAGCGCGAACTATGAAAAGGAGCCGAGAGGCTCCTTTTCTTTTGCATCATGAACGAACAAATGTTTCACGTGAAACACTCTGAGACGCCTATGCTCGACGGGGAGGAAGGCGATGCGGAGCCCCTCGCCCCCACGCTTCCTATAACGATTTCAATGTGATATCATATTCGTATCACCTCGCTGAGGTGGCGGGCGAGCGCATGGGGCGCGGAGCCTGAGAGAGAAAGGGATCATCATGTCCGTCGAGAAGACCGTTCATGCAAGGAGCGGCTGGCCGATGCTGGCGCTTCTGCTCGCCGTCGTCGCGCTGTGCGTCGCGTTGATCGTGACGGGGGCGACCATGGCTCCGCCCGATGATGCGCCTATCACGACCGCGACGCAAACGCTCGGCATTGCGCTGCTGGTGGCGGGCATCGTCGCCGTATGCGTGGCGCCCGTCCTGCTGCTGATGGGCTTCTTCACCATCCAGCCGAACCAGGCGCGCGTGCTCATCCTGTTCGGCGACTACAAGGGCACCGTGCGCGACGAAGGTTTCCACTGGGCCAACCCGTTCTACTCCCGCAACGCTGGCTCCACGGTCGACGTGGCCACGGGCAAGCCCATCGCGAAGTCCACGAAGGTCTCGCTGCGCGCCCGCACGTACAACGGCGAGCACCTCAAGGTGAACGACAAGTGCGGCAACCCCATCGAGATCGCCGACGTCATCGTATGGCGCGTCGAGAACACGGCGAAGGCGCTGTTCGATGTGGACGACTACAACACCTACGTGCATACGCAAAGCGAGACGGCGCTGCGTCATGTGGCCACCACGTACGCCTACGACCAGATGCCCGGCGAGCCCGAAGGCGAGATCACGCTGCGCAGCAACATCGAGGAGGTGTCCGAGGCGCTCAAGGAAGAGTTGGCGGTGCGCCTGGAGAAGGCCGGCGTGGTCATCGACGACGCGCGCCTCACGCACCTGGCGTACGCGCCGGAGATCGCCCAGGCGATGCTGCGCCGCCAGCAGGCCGAAGCCGTCATCGCCGCCCGCGAGAAGATCGTGCAGGGCGCGGTGAGCATGGTGGACATGGCGCTGGCCGAGCTGTCGGCGAAGAACGTGGTAGACTTGGACGACGAGCGCAAGGCCGCCATGGTGTCGAACCTCATGGTGGTGCTCTGCGGCGAGTCCGACGCGCAGCCCGTGCTGAACACGGGAACGCTGTACCAGTAGGAAGGAACGCTGCGGCGCGGCGCCACGCGCCGTGCCGCAGCTTCGGTGGCAAGCTATGGCGAAGCGAAAACAGTATCCCCTGCGCATCGATTCGGAGGTGTGGGCCGGCATCGAACGGTGGGCCGCCGACGATTTGCGCAGCGTGAACGCCCAGGTGGAGTTCATCCTGCGCCGGGCGCTCAAGGACGCGGGGCGCCTCAAGGACGAAGGCGGCCGGCAGCCCGGGCATCCGGGACGCACGGGAGACGAAGAAGCGCCCGCGGAGTGATTCCGCGGGCGCTTCCGTTCGTTCGGGCAGGAAAGGGGAGGGCGGTTACGCCAGCACCTCTTCGCGCTCGACGACCTCTTCCAGCTTCTCGCGCGCCGGAGCGCGGGAGGAGTCGTGCTCGGAGCCCTGCACGCGGCCGAGCTTCGTGTTGTCCTCCTTGCGGTTGCGCAGCGCGCGCACCGGGCTGGGCTGGTCCTCGATGCGGTAGTCCTCGCCGTCCTTCTTCTGCGCCTCGCGGATGACGCGGTGGCTGGGCACGTTCTGAATGCGGCCGTTCACCTGGTCGTTCCAGCCGAAGAAGCGGTAGTCGCCGGGCAGCTCGTCCAGCTCGACGAACTCCTCTTCCTTCGCGGTGAGGGTCGCCTGCTCGTCCAGCACCTCGCGCACGTAGTCCTTCGTGGGGTGGAAGTCCAGAAGCTCGGGGAACTCGCCGTCGGGGATGAGCGACTGCCATTCCATGTTCTCGTGCTTGTACAGCAGGTCGGCGGCCTTGTGCAGGTGCCCGACTTCCTGCTCGAAGTGCTGCTCCCAGATCTTCTTCACGTACGGGTCGACCTCGGTCTCGTAGAACGAATAGTACAGGTACGTCTCCATGTACTCGCGCAGAAGCAGGTTCTGCAGCCAGGTGGCCGAAGGGTCGAGCAGCGCGCCGTAGTGCGTGACGTGCTCTTCCTCGACCATGCCGATTTCCAGGTAGAGGTCGCGCGCGACGCCTTCGGGCTGCGTGTTGCCCAGGTTCATGTAGAAGTTCATGGTCTGCTGCTCGCCGGCCGTCAGGATGAGCGCGCCGAGGATCGTGCGGATGTCGGCGGTCTTGGCGTTGCGCGGGGCGCGGACCGAGTCGAACGGATGGCGATGGTGCGCGACGGTGGGACGGCCCGGCGTGATCTCGATGGTGTCGAGCACGAGCTCGTGGGCGGGCAGGTCCTCGTCGACCTTGAGCAGGTTCGCGTAGCGGTACAGGTGGTCGAAGTCCTCGAGCAGGGCGAAGTCCATGCAGGATTTCGCGTACGCGTCGGGCTCGTGCATGGCGAGCCAGGCCGTGAGGTCGACGGCCAGCTGCTCGTAGCCGATGGTGGTCTCAAGCGGCGTCTCGTCGGAGGGCGACAGCCAGTTCACGTGCTTCTGCTGGCCGGCCTCGATGCGGCGCATGAGCGCGAGGTCGCGGCGCAGGTCGTTGTCCTCGCAGTTGCGGTTGAAGTTGTGGCCGAACATCACGGCTTCCACCTCGATACCGTTCATGAGGATGATGCGCGCCTTGGTGTACGGATCGGTTTCCAGCTTCTTGTAAGGGCGGGGCGAAAGATCCTTCCAGTCCAGCATCATGTCCTCAAGGGATTTCGTCGGTTTCTGGTCAAACGGGTTCATAGAGCCTCCTGTTCGTTTGCTGACGGTTGCCCTTGCCATGCTAGAGGCGGCGCTCGCGCGCGTTGCCGCCCGCCGCGGAGGCGTTTCGGGGTCGTGGGAGGGATGTAACGGCCTCGGAAGCCGGGGCGGCAGTGCTATACTGGGCGACGGCAAACAACGGCGTACAAGGCAAGGTGCGAACGCGTATGATCATCAGGAAGTCCCCGGCCGAGATCGAGGCCATGAAGGAAGCGGGCCGCGTGTCGGCCAAGGTGCTGCGCGAGGTGGGCGCGCAGGTGCGGCCCGGCGTGTCCACGCTCGAGCTGGACGAGCTGGCCGAGGCGCTCATCCGAGCGGAAGGCGGCGTGCCCGCGTTCAAGGGCTACGGCGGGTTCCCCGGCTCCATCTGCGCATCGGTGAACGAGCAGATCGTGCACGGCATCCCTTCGCGCAGCGTGGTGCTCAAAGAGGGCGACATCATCTCCATCGACACGGGCGCCATCGTGGACGGCTGGGTGGGCGACAACGCGTGGACGTACGCGGTGGGGAAGATCTCGCCGGAGAAGAAGCGCCTGCTGGACGTGACCGAGCGGTGCATGTGGGCCGGGCTTGACGCCGCGCGACCGGGCAACCGGCTGGGCGACATCGGCCACGCCGTGCAGAGCGTGGCCGAGGAAGCGGGCTACGGCGTGGTGCGCGAGTACGTGGGGCACGGCATCGGGCGCGACATGCACGAAGACCCCAACGTGCCGAACTTCGGCCGCAAGCACACCGGCGTGAAGCTGGAGGCGGGCATGGTGCTGGCCATCGAGCCGATGATCAACCTGGGCACGTACAAGACGCGCCAGATGCCCGACGGATGGCTGGTGTGCACGCGCGACGGCCTGCCGTCGGCGCACTTCGAGAAGACGGTGGCCATCACCGAGGACGGCCCCGTGATCCTGACCACCGAAGAGGGGCATAGGCGACCGGTGTAGAAAAATGTCCCCATTGGGAACAGGTGCCTTTTGGGCATTTACACACCGGTTGCCATCCAGAGGATGAAGACGAGTTGCAAGACGTTGAACCAGACGAGGGCGAACATGAGGGCGATGCGTCCGCCGTGCGCATAGGAGCCGTGTCGCGCGGTCAGCTTGTCCATGAACGCGTACAGAATCGTGAACAGCGCTCCGCACCCCACGATGATGAAGGTCGGCTCAAACGCGCCGACCTTCGAGCCCACGCGATCGACGCCGCCTGCGCCTGCGTGAAGCGGGATGGTGTCGGGCAGCACGAACAGAACGGCGAGCCCGGTCATGACGAACGGGAGCAGCGTGAGCGCGATCATCGCGATCAATCCCGAACGTTTCATCCTTGCTCCTTCTTCACGCAAATGTTCCAAATGAGGACCGTCCCCTTATGGGATTTCGCTACTTCAGCTGCTTGCCGTCGGTGTCCCAGTAGAAGCGCTTGAACTTGGGGATCTGGTTCACGTGCATCACCTTCGCCCAGACGTTGTGCATGAACGAGTCGGGCGCGTAGTGCAACGGGTAGGGCTCGGGGGTGCGGCGCAGCGTCTCGAGGGCCTGCTGCAGGCGCGCGCGGTTCTCCATGCTGCGATCCAGCACGTAGCGCGGCACGCAGCTGTAGACGAACGGATCGTACGCCTCGCGGTAGTCGATGGTCTCGCCCAGCAGGAACTCGCGCACGATGAGCTCGACGAAGTTCTGGCCGCCCAGGCTCATGTAGTACGTGTTGCGGCCGCAGCGCGTGTTCACCTCGAAGAAGCGGAACGAGCCGTCGCGCTCGTCCAGCTTGATGTCGAAGTTCGCGAAGCCGCGGTAGCCCGTGCGTATGAGGAAGCGCTTGGCGCACGCGATGATCTCGGGCTCGCGCTCGCCCATGATGCACAGCGGGTTGCCGAGTGCTGTGGGGTCGTGGTCCTGCAGGCATACGACACCGCCCGACACCACGCGCACCTCGCCCGAGGCGTCCGAGAACGTGGTGAGCGTGCGGATGGCGTCGTCGCCGCCGGGGATGAAGTCCTGCAGCACCAGCTCGTTGCCGTAATCGGAGGTGCGGATGTCGCGCCACACCTGAGCCAGCTCCTCGGCGCTTTCGATCTCGTAGATCTTGCGCTTGCGGGGTATGTCGGCATCTTGGAACTGAGCCGAGTTCGACGGTTTCGCGATCAGCGGGTAGGGGAAGTCCTGCACCGGCAGCTCGGCCGGGCCGTTCTCGCTGCAATCGAAGTACCAGGTGCGGGGGTAGGGGATGTCCAGTTCGTCGCACAGCTCGTAGAAGCGGCGCTTCTGCGTGATGTCGTCCAGCAGGTCGAAGTCGATGTAGGGAACCGTGTAGCCGGCCGCTTCCAAGCGCGGCTTTCCCGATGACAGCATGCGCGCGTGGCAGTCGTCGCAGCCCAGCACCAGCAGCACGCGGTCGGGGTCCTCGGCGCGCACTTGGGCGGCCACGCGCTCGAGCGCGTCGTAGAGGCCTTCCGGCTCGTGGATGAGCGGCTCCAGGCGGTAGTCGGTGAAGCGGCTCGACGACAGCATCTTGATGTCCTGCGTGGCCAGCACGATGGTGCGCTCGACGCCGTAGGCGCGGTGCAGCTCGCGCACGTAGCTGTAGGCCAGGATGTCGCCGCCCACGACGACGGGCTGCAAGCGGTGCGCGACGTCGGCGGTAGATGCGATGCGGGGTGAAGCGGGCATGTCGGGTTCTCCTTATGTACGGTATACCGCAGCATTATCCCATAGCTCGCTTTCGGCGTGGCGCGGGAAGCGAATCTCCGTGAAGAGCCGAGAAACGCGGGGCGGCGATCCGTTGGCTGCGGGCTGGGGGCTGCGTCTGGATATGGGGTTTCCATCGCCGCCCTTGGGGATTGCGCGACGGTGGCGTATCATATCGAAGGATATGAACGCACCCGCCGCGCGAGAAGCGCAGGCGCGCACGCAGGAGGAGCCGATCATATGTGCGGATTCGTGGGATTCACCGCGGTCGATTACGATACCGATACCAACAAGGCCGTCGTCAAGGACATGGCCGATCGCATCGCCCATCGCGGGCCCGACGACGAGGGCTTCTTCGTGGACGACGACATCGCCATGGGCTTCCGCCGCTTGAGCATCATCGACCTCGAGGGCTCGCGACAGCCCATGCAGAACGCCGACGGCACGGTGACCGTCACGTTCAACGGCGAGATCTACAACTTCCAGGAGCTGCGCGCCGAGCTTGAGGCGCTGGGCTACGAGTTCGTCACGAACGGCGACACCGAGACCATCGTCCACGGCTACGAGGCGTGGGGCACCGACGTGTTCGATAAGCTGCGCGGCATGTTCGCCATCGCCATCTGGGACGCAACGAAGAAGCGCCTCGTGTGCGCGCGCGACCTGTTCGGCATCAAGCCGTTCTACTACCAGCACGACGGCAACCGCCTGATCTACGGCAGCGAGATCAAGGCGTTTCTGGCGCACCCGGCGTTCAAGAAGGAACTCAACCGCGAGATGCTGCCGCAGTACCTGTGCTTCGAGTACATGAACGACTCGCAGACCATGTTCAAGGACGTGCACAAACTGTTGCCCGGCCACTTCATGGTGTTCGAGGGCGGCAAGCTGAACGTCGAGTGCTACTACCATATCACGTACAAAATCGACGAGTCGAAGGGCCTGGACGAGTGGGCCGACGAGATCAACCGCGTGTTCGACGAGTCGGTGGCGGTGCATGAGATCGCCGACGTGGAGATCGGCAGCTTCCTGTCGGGCGGCATCGACAGCTCGCTGGCCGCGTACTGCATGGGCCAGCACGCGCCCGACATCAAGACGTTCTCGGTAGGCTACGATATCGGCTGCGAGGACAAGCTGGCCGAGATCAACGCGCTGCCCGACTTCGACATCAAGCTGAACGAGCTGGACGACGCCACCGCCTTCGCCGAGTGGGCGAAGCTGCCGAACTTCCAGACGAAGGTGAGCGCCGAGGAGTTCCTCGACATCGTGCCCACCGAGCAGTACCACATGGACGAGCCGCTGGGCGCGCCCAGCGCCATCCCGCTGTTCTTCGTCAGCAAGCTGGCGCGCGAGCAGGTGAAGGTGGTGCAGTCGGGCGAGGGCGCCGACGAGCTGTTCGGCGGCTACTGGATCTACCACGACCAGTTCGAGTTCGACAAGTACTTCAAGGTGCCGCGCCCTTTGCGCGCCGCCGCGGGCGCGGTGGCCGAGAAGCTGCCGTCCTTCCACGGGCGCCGCTTCGCCATGCGCGGCTCGGGTGGGCCGGAGAAGAGCTACCAGCGCGCGAGCATGAACTACATGTGGGACGAGATCCCCAACGTGCTGAAAGACTACGACGGCCCCTGCAAGCCGTGGGAGTGGTGCAAGCCGCACTTCGACGAGGCCGCGAAGCAGAACCTCGACATCATCACGCAGACGCAGTACGTGGACATGGTCAGCTACATGCCGTTCGACATCTGCCTGAAGGCCGACAAGATGTCCATGTCGCAGTCGCTTGAGCTGCGCGTGCCGTTCTTGGACAAGAAGGTGCTCGACGTGGCGCTGCAGCTGCCCACCGCGTGCCGCGTGGACGACGACCACGCGAAGTACGCCCTGCGCGTGGCCGCCAGCAAGCTCGGGTTCCAGAAGAAAGTGGCGAACATGCCGAAGCAGCCGTTCATCACGCCTTTGACCGTGTGGCTGCAGACCGACCTGTACTACGACCGCATCAAGCAAGCGTTCACGGGCGAGGCCGCGCACGAGTTCTTCAACGTGGACTATCTTGTGCAGATGCTGGACGACCACAAGTCGGCCGACTTCAGCACGGTCGAGGGTCGCGGCAAGCTCAAGATGATGCGCATCTGGAACATCTATTGCTTCCTGTGCTGGTACGAGGTGTTCTTCGGCAAGACGAGCGAGCAGCTGAAGCCGAAGACGCAGGTGGCGTAAAGCGAATACGTTGGGATGCACGAGCGCGCCCGGCCGACCAGCCGGGCGCGTTGCGTTTCGGGGGAGGGCCGTCCGGCGCGCGCGAGGAAGATCGGTGTCCTGAGCGGGGTGCGTTCGAAATTTTGGCAAGATCACGTCCATATGCGAGCCTTTGCGCGCCTTCGGTCGGCCATGTCCGCCGGTGCGATTGTGAAACCGCAGGTCGGACGACTTCCGGACTGCTATATTCTTGAGTGAGGATAGCCATATCGGCCTGATCATACCAGGATTCCGCGGCGGCCATGTGCGCGCTGCTTGCCGTATCGGGCGGCTTGTCATCGGCCGAATTTGCACAAAAAGCGTCGACGTTCGATGTTGTGAACGCTCGCGCTTCTTCTTGCCCGCTTGTTCGTCGGCGTTTTCCCTGCACGTTGATTGCGGGGGAGGCTTTGGCTGGGGCGATGGTCGAGCAAAGCATCTAACGTCGGCGATTTTTGTTCAGGAGACGCCCTTTTCGTTGCAGTCATGATGACGGCAGGGCCTTCTTTGCGAAAAGCGGCGGCGGAGGATGCTGCAAATTCGACTGAGTGCGAATCAAAGGCGAACATGATCGATGCGGGAGGTTCGCACCCGATGCGGGATCGATTCGATCGTCGAGGTTGAGACAGTGCGGTTGGCTGCTTGCACGGAATGCAGGATATTGTGCTCGTTTCCTTCTCTATGTCATAATCGTTGCGGTCACACCCCCATGCAGGGTGCGGGGATTGAAATGGCTTATTGCGGTTCTTTCTACGATTGGCTGGAGTCACACCCCCATGCAGGGTGCGGGGATTGAAATTCGATTGGCTCAAGGCGGCAGACCCGAAGCTTGAAGTCGCACCCTCATGCAGGGCGCGTGGATCGAAATTGGTATCGAAGTCACTGTGCCACAGCCATGCCGACGGTCGCACCCTCATGAAAGGTGCGGGGATTGAAATCGGTTTCGGGCCACTCCGCTCCGCCCTTTCCGCTCTTCGTGTGCAGCAAAAACGAGGTTTTGGCAGTCTTGACCGCTTGGGACGACGTGTTTTCGAGGTCGGGCGCCGTGTTTCCGGGGCGCGGTCGAGTGTCATCTGGGGTTTTGCCGCGGTGCCGTCTCGGGTGCGAGGACTCCTCGTGCCAAAACCTCGTTTTTGCTGCACGTCGCCTTGCGAAAACGTGCAGCGGGGCATCGTCCTGGCAGCAGCTGTGGGGGCGGGTCGGGCGCGAAACGGCTCCCATGGCAATCGCAAGGCGGTTTCGACTCGCTTTGACGCGCCCTTTCGTCTCGTGCGGTCGCATGATCCCAGGTGGCGGGATCCGCGTGCGATCGTCGATGCCCGACTCGACTGCCGAAACTGCCATGGGAGCCGTTTCGCGCCCGACCCGCCAGCCCGCCAACCCGCCAGCGCAGCACTCCTTTTTGCCATCCCTCGCGCAGCTGCGACAGCGCTCCCTTGCGACAACGAGAAGTTGCCGGGCCGTCAATGCATGCATGACGGGGGAGGCGACCGCCCCATGATACGCTTGCAGCGTTGAAACACGTGTTGAACGAAACATCGCCTCGAGGGACATCAGCGACGATGCCTGGGCCTTGCACGGCTTTGGCACCGCATACATTCGAGTGACCGGAGGGATCACGTGGATACGTCTGCAACAACCAATCATGGGGAATCGAACAACGCGAACGGCGGCTTCTCGCGCAGGACGTTCGTCAAGGGCGGCTTGGCCGCCGGCGTCGCTGCGCTGGGCGGAATGGCGCTGACGGGATGCGCCGCAGCACCGGCTTCATCGAAGCAGGCGGCTGCCGCCGACGCCGCCGCTCCGACCGACGAGATCACTGCGCGCCTGGTGGAGCGCGTGCACGACGCCAACCTGCCCGACGCGGCGCCCATCCTGCCGGTGGAGCCGCCGGCGTCGTGGGACGACGAGGCCGACGTGGTCATCGTCGGTGTGGGCGGCGGCGGTATCGTGGCCACGGCGTTCCTCGCCCAGCAGGGGCTCAAGGTCATCGGCATCGAGAAAGAGGGCCAGGTGGGCGGCGCGAGCCGCCATGCCTGCACGTTCGCCAACGTGTTCGGCGGATCGAAGGACCAGAACGCGCTCGAGTTCAGCGTTCCCACGTTCCCGCCCGACGTGAAGGCGTTCACCCGCATGTACGAGGAGCAGAACTCTTACTCCATCGACGAGAAGTTCCTTATGAACCAGCTGCTCATGTCGGGCCCCGCGTGCGACTGGATCATGGAGCAGGACGGCATGAACATGGAGTGCATGGGCCCCATCTGGCATGATGCCGACGTCCATGCCGGCAAGCAGAGCGTGGTGCTGGGCATGGACAACCCCACGAACGCCATGGAGGCCGTCGCGCTGTCGGCGGGCGCCGACATCCGCCTGTCCACGAAGTGCGAGAAGCTCGTGGCCGACGGCGGTCGCGTGGTGGGCGTCGTGGCCAAGGGGCCGGACGGCAAGGAGCGCTACGTCAAGGCCGAGAAGGGCGTCATCCTGTGCGCGGGCGGCTTCGGCATGAACCGCGACCTGATCCGCGCCTACCTGCCGAGCGCCTACGAGGGCACCGTGCAAGGCGGTCCCATGCCGTCGCATACGGGCGAAGCCTTCCGCATGGGTCTGGGCATGGGCGCCGACTTCTCCGGCTTCGATTCGTGGAGCTGCTGGGAAGGCGCCATCGACGAGGAGACGGCCGGCGGCGACGGCCAGTTCTGGCACTACTTCTGGCATGGCGAGCGCCAGCTGTTCCACAACCCGTGGCTGATCATCGACAAGCGGGGCAACCGCCAGCCGTACTTCGCCGCCACGCAGGAGCTGTTCGCGAACCCGGGCGGGCAGATGGGCGACCTGAGCAACTGCGCGGCCTGGATGTCGGCGGTGGGCCACCATGTGTACTCCATATGCGACTCCGACTTCCCGACCACCGTGTTCGAGAAGAACGTGCTCACCGACGAGGGCACCGACCGCAACCGCATTCCCATCACCGACCCGAGCACGCTGATCGACACGAAGGGCCTCGTGTCGGCAGACTGGCTGGCCGAGGTCGACGAGGCGGTGGAGCGCGGCGCCGTGAAGAAGGCCGACACCATCGAGGAGCTGGCCGATATGCTGCTGCTCGACCGCGACGTGCTGGTGCGCGCGGTGAAAGAGTACAACGAGCTGTGCGAGAAGGGCGTGGATGACGAGATGTCCACGCCGTACGACCCCTCGTGGCTGCATCCCGTGGTGAAGCCGCCGTTCTACGGGGCCATCATCGGCAGCCAGATGGCGAAGACGATGTGCGGCCTGCGCACCGACGAGCATCTGCAGGTCATGCGCGAGGACGGCTCGCTCATCGAGGGTTTGTACGCCAACGCCACCACGGCAGGCGGCCTGTCGGGCGAGGCGAACTACGGTTGCTTCTGGAATTCGACGGTGTTCGGCGGCGTGGGCACCAGCTGGATCACCGGGTGGATCGCGGCGAAGTCGCTGTTGGACGCCCAGTAGGGTTGCGTCGGCGCGTCGGATCGGCTTCCGGCGCGCCGCGCTCAGCGCCGCATGCCGTTGCGGATGAAGCCGACCAGCTTGAGCGCCAGCGGCTTCGCAAGCGTCTCGCGATAGGCGAGGCACAGGGGCAGCTCGATCCGGTCGCTCGGATGGAACGGCAGGAAGACCGACTGCGGGTAGGCCTTCTCCATGCGCGGATCGAAAGGCTGCAGATGCACCCCGCCTCCGCTGCAGAACGCGTCGATGGCCTCGTCGTTCAACGGCACTTCGCGAAAGCTCGGATCGAAGCCGTGCTCGTGGCAGGCGGTAATGAAGGCGTTGGTGAACAGATCGAAGTCGAAGGGGCTTCTGATGGGAACCCCTTCGAGGTCGGCGATGCGGACGGACGCCCGCCTGCCGAAGGGGTTGGACCTCAGCGTGATCACGCGCGTCTCCACGGGGCCGAGCGGCACGAGCCTGATGCCGGGGCGCTTGTAGGTTCCGTGCACGAAGCCGAGGTCGATGGCTTCTTCCTCCAGGGCGTTCAGGATGGCGGTATCGGACATCTTGAACGTGGAGACGGAGCACCCAGGCGTGCGGTAGACGAACTCGTCGATGAGCGCCACCGCTTCGTGACCCTTGTTGAAAAACAGGTAATCGAGCGGGAACGACTTGAACGCGATGGCCAGCGATTCCGTCTGCCGCGCGCCCGCGCCCTGCGCTTGCACGTACAAGTCGATCTCGTCCAGCTCGCGCAGCACCGCTTCGGCGTGAACGAGGATCTCGCGGCCGTTTTCGGTGAGGCGCATCCCGTCGTCACGGTCGAACAGCTCGAACCCCATCTCGTGCTCGAACGAGCGGATGGCGTTGGAGACGGCCTGCTTGGAGACGTACAACTCCTCGGCGGCCTTCGCCGCGCTTCCGCAATGCGCCACGGCCGACAGGTATCTCAACTGATGAAGCTCCACGCAGCACCTCCCCTGTGCTCGCTTGCGCCCGCGCAGGCGCTATCCGCGTCCCAGCTTGCCCTTCACCTTGCCCACGATGGAGCCGACGAAGGCGGCTTCGGGCACGCGCAGCTTGATGGACAGGCCGAACGTCACCACAAGCGCCACGATGCCACCGGCCAGCACGTAGGCGAGGGCCTGCGGGATGGAACCGGACAGCGGCGCGACGAACATCTGCAGCGCGAACAGCACGCCGCTGCCCGCAGCGGCGCCCAGGCCGCCGAACAGAAGGCCGCGCGCGCACGCTTTCGCCACCGACCGCAGGCCGAACGGCCCGAGGCGGCGGCGCAGGTAGGCGAACAGGCACACGTCGGCAACCACGTAGAACAGCACCTCGGCCGCCGCGATGATCTCGATGGGGAAGCGCTCGACGTTGGCCGCGCCGAACATCGTGAGCGCGATCTGCGCCGCACCGGCCACGAAGTTGAACGCCGCGAACACGCCCATCTTCCGCAAGCTGGAGAAGATCTTCTGCAAATACGTGTTCACGCCGTACACGGGCAGGGCGAAGGCCAACACGGTCATGTACGTGGCGATGGAGTTGACGTTGTCCATGGTGAACGCGCCTGCATGGTACAGGGTGACCAGCGGCAGCGCGAACACCATGAGGTACAGCGCGAAGGGGATCATGAAGAACAGGATCTGGTTCGTGCCGCCGATGATGCCGCGCTTCACTCCTTCGGCGTCGCCTTCGGCCTGCATGTCGGCAAGTTCGGTGAACATGGCGGTGGTGATGGGCACCGCGAGAAACGCGTAAGGGAGCGTGAACCATTGGCGCGCGTACAGCAGGATGGAGGGGCCGTTGTCGGAGAACCCGTAAGCCGCCGCCGTCTGCACCGAAACCACGATGGTGGAGCACAGCATGACGAACAGCGCGGGGATGCCCAGCCCCAGCGTCTCGCGTAGCGCGGGGTCTCGGAAATCAACGCGGGGACGTATGCGGATGCCGTTCTTCTTGAGCGCCGGCAGCTGGATGGCCAGCTGCACGAACACGCCCAGCGGGTTGCCGATGGCGATGATATACAGCGCCATCTCCTGGTTCTGCGGCGCCACGACGGCGTACAGGATGAACGTGGCGATGACGATGACGTTGTTCGCCACGGGCGCGATGGACGACCACAGATAGTCGCGATTCGCGTTGAGCAGGCCCGACACGATAGCGCACGCTCCATAGAACACGATCTGAATGGCGAAGAACTGGAAGAAGAACACCGACTGGGCCATCTCGGTTTGATCGGAGTAGAAGCTTTGCGTGTAGATGGCCACCGACGGGAACGCGATGCACAGCGCGGAGATGATGCCGAGGAACAGCACCACGAGCGTGAGCAGGTTCGACGCGTACTGGTTGCCGGCCTGCTGCCCCAGTTTCTTCTTCACCGACAGGTACACGGGCAGAAACGCCGTCACGAGGATGCCGCCCACCACCATCTCGTACAGCATGTTCGGCAGCCCGTTCGCCACCTGGTACGAGCTGGACAGCAGCGTCGATCCCAGCGCGAACGCCATGATCCACGTGCGAGCGAAGCCGGTGATGCGCGAGATCATCACGCACACGCTGATGAGCGCCGCCGACGACCCGACAGCGGCGGCGGTGTCTTCCGGTTCGTGTTCTGGCTGCGGGACGCGGGTCAGCGTGCGATCGGCGCCCGCGTGCTTGCTGATGATGGGAAGCTCCGAGGTCGATCCGGGAAACGCCGCCCGCTCGGCGCGTGAGCTGGGCACCGAGCGGCGTGCGGCTTCGCGCGGATCGGGGGTCGAGGGCTCGAAGGGGTCTCGAGGCGGCGTGGTGCGGTCGAGGCCGGCGTGGCGGCCGCCGATGCGGATCTCCGAGGTTTCTCCGGGAGCGGCCGCGCGCAGACGCGCTTTCGCGCTCGTCGGATCGAGGCGAGGCTGCGGCTTGGGAACGACCTGCTGGGCCACGGCCGCCGCGATGACGGTGCGGTCGAGCCCGGCGTGGCGGCCGCCCACCCTGATCTCCGACGTCGAACCGGGGTCGGCAGCGCGCACGTGCGTGCGCTGGGGGCGTCGAGGCGCTTCGGCGGGCTGCTCGAGTGCCGGTTCGGCAACGCGCGTGTGTTGAGCTCGTGCGAGCTTGTCGGACATGGACGAACGCTTCCTCATGCTTCGGATATAATGACCCCATCATAGCAAACCCGGAAAGAAGACCCTCATGCACATCCTCATCGTACGCAATAATTCCAACTCGCAAGCCGTGGACGCATCGCTGCTGCTCGCAACGTATTTGGCCACGCAGGGCCTGGACTACACGCTGGTCGATTCGTCCGATCTGTCGTGCCGCTGCGACCATGAGGAGCTGAACGGAGCGCTGGCGTCGGGCGTCGAGATGGCGGTTGTGCTGGGAGGCGACGGCACCATCCTGCGCACGGCTCGCCAGATCGGGACCTCGGGCGTGCCCGTTCTCGGCATCAATTTCGGACGGCTGGGCTTTCTGGCGAACACGGGCGATGAGGGCGTGATCGCCGTGGTTGCGTCGGCGCTGGCGGGCGACGTGGTGGCCGAGCAGCGCACGAACCTGCGCATCGACGTGGTGTGCGAGGGCGAGCCCGACCCGTGGGGCGACGACGATGAGGCGGCGGCGCACGACGTGGACGATCCGGCGCGCACGTTCTTCGCGCTCAACGAGCTGGCCGTGACGCGCGGCGCCAACGGGCGCATCATCGACTTCTCGCTGGGTATCTCGGGCGCGCACATCGCCGACATGCGCGGCGACGGGCTGGTGGTGGCAACGGCCACCGGATCGACGGCTTACGCGCTGTCGGCGGGCGGGCCGCTGGTGGCTCCCGGCTTCAACGGCCTGGTGGCCGTGCCGCTGGCGCCGCACACCCTGCATTCGCGCGCTATCGTGACGGCGGCCAACGACGTGGTGGAGATGGACCTGTCGCTCAACCGAGATCCCCGCGAGGCCGCGCTGTTCGCAGACGGCGAGCTGCTCTCGTTCGACGCGCCGGTGAAGCGCGTCTACGTCAGCCGCGGAGCCGTTCCCACCACGCTGCTGCGCTACCGGCATGACGGATTCTACGAGCACGCCGCCAAGGTGTTCTTCTAAGAGGTTGGCAATGCCCCTGCGGCAGTCGCAACCCATCATCGCCCGAAAAACGCGCTCCAGCCGCTGAGGCGTGTTTTTCGGGCGATGATGGGTTGCGGCCCGGGAGGGGGGCGCTTACAGCCAAAGGCGGTAGGCGGTACTGCTTGAGAAATCGACCATCTGGATGCAGAAGTCGGAGGGATCGAGCTCGTCGAACGAGTTTTGGTCTTTCAAGGCGTTCTTGTTGACTTTGAACGGCAGGATCAGCGTCTGTGACTCTCCTGGCTCGATTCGGAGCAATTCGTCACGATTGTAGTTTTCGTTCGCGAACACGAATGCGTCGTCAAGCACCACTCCGGCTCCTAAGCTGTCGTCTATATAGTCGAGGTTTTCGCTCCACAACGTAACATGCTCAAGGGGCAGCTTGTACCATTGCTGTATAAGGTTGTCGGAGGCGTTGGTTATGGTTACGGTGACCGCTATAAGCTCGCTGCCGTCGTATACCGGGCGGTACGTCCCTGCGTATTCGGGATACCATTCAGCGAAGCCCTTGGTCGTGATGGTTTTGATTTCGGACACGGATAGGTCGATGTCGGGGCATTCGTACTCCCATTCGCCGTTCTCTTTGTAGAAGTCTACCAATTCGGAAGGGGTGCGTTCCACCTCGTCCGGATGTCTGACGTAACGTTGGCCTTGCGTGATGTTCCTTAGCTTCATCGTTGATCCCGGATCGAAATCGACGATCTTAGATAACCCGTATCCGGTTTCAGAATAGAGCCCGTCGCCGATGCGGGGCTCGGGCTCGCGGGGATCCCCTGGGATGTAGCGTCCCACGAACCAGCCCATCACGAGGGCTACGACGATCAAGCAGACGGTTCCTGCGGCTATGCGGACGGTTCGCGTGTTCTTCATGACGGCCTCCTCCGGTCGGCGGCGATCGGGTCGGTTCCCGATTCGATTCGAGCCGAACCTACCATTGCGCAAGGCGAAGCTGCAACGGTGATTTAATTCACCCCTGCTTTGATCTGGGTCGCATGCTATTGTAGGATCCAAGTTGGGGACGGCGGAACGCGCATGGCTTCGAGAAGGAAATCGGTATGACGGACATAATAGCAACGGCGGTGATCCTTGTCTGCGTCGGCGCGACGTTTTGCGCCACGTGCTATGCCATCGCGCGTTTCGCTTACTTCGATCGGCGTGCGCGAGCGGATTTGCTTCTCGCGTTCTACTGCGTTGTCGTGTTCGCCGGTGCGGTGGTCGGGTGCCTCGCGTTCACCGAAGCGTACGGAAACGTCGTGTCTGCCGCCTTCGCAGCCCTTCTGTGCGGATGCTCGGCAGCGGTAGGCGCGCTTCTGCGGAAAACGTGGGCTCAGACCGATGAGCTGGAGCGGCGGCGCGTTGAGGATTTGCGGGGGCTCGTCGATCGCTACCGCACGGAGGAGGGCTCGATCGAGTCACGGTGCGCGCATGCGGCGCGGACGTTCGATCTGACGCGGCGCGAGGAGGAGGTTCTGGCGCTGCTGCTCAAGGGCTGCACCCGTTCCGAGATCGCGCGAGAGTTGTTCGTATCGGGCGATACGGTGAAGACTCACATCCGCAACCTGTACCGCAAAACGGGCGTAACGGGAAAGGACGAGCTTGTTCAGGCGATAGGGGGAAGCGGCCTTGTTTAGGGCTTCCTCGCCCTTGGCACCTCATTGCAGAATAATTCATACCGCCTGATCGTATAGGCAAAATTGTCATCGTTTGAATAATTTTTTAGTGGCTCCAAATATTCCTTCAAACGCCATTGACTTGCCATCGCCCGTGGCGTATCTTAGCTAACTAAGTTTTCGTGTTTACGACAGGGGGACTGTCGAATAAGGGGTACAGTACGTATGAGCGAGCAAGACACGACGAGCACGCAGAGCCTTCCAGTAGATGATGCCGAACCAAATGCCACTCAACGCCAGACGGGCGGCGACAACGCTGCCGACGATGTCGCGCAGGGCAATGGTTTCGGCGCGACTTCTGATCCGGCATCTGTCGACAACGCTTCCGATGCCGGGGCTTCAAACGCTTCGCATCCCATTTCCAACATAGCTGCCGACGCCGCCAAGAATACCGGCAAGATCCTCGGCATGTCCAAGCATGTATTCGCCGCGCTGGTGGCCGTTGTCGCCGTGGGCGCTGCCGTAGGGGTTGGCGTCGTGCTGACGCAGCAGCCTGCGCTGGAAGACTGGTACGACTCGAACGCCGCGCAAGGCCAGTTCGAGGGCAAGTCGAAGGAAGAGATCCAGGCGGCGCTTAACGAGGAAGTGGCGAAGGGCATGATGAACATCTCCATCGCGGCGTCCATCACGTTCGCCGACGGCTCGTCCGAGGGCGAGGCGCGCATCGAGAACATCGCCGCGAACCCGATGGATCAGAAAGTGGTCATCACGCTGAAAGATTCGGGCGAGACGGTGTACGAGTCGGCTGCCATAGCGCCCGACCAGCATATTCAAACGATCAAGCTGACGAAGGATCTTGATCCCGGACAGTACGCCGCCGTGGCCACGTTCACCGGCTACGATCGCGAGACGCACAAGCAAACCGGCCAAGCGGCCGCTGAAATTGTTTTGAACGTCGAAGGCTAAGGGGCTTTCGACGCGGAAGATACGTAGAGCGCATCCGACAACGTAAGGGCACGTTAGAAAGGGAACTATCATGAGCAAGCTTACGAATTTGAAAAAGGGCATCGTTGGTGTTTGCGCGGCAACAATGCTAACGGGGCTATGCGCAGCTCCGGCGTTCGCGGTAACTGACAAAACGATACAGGGCTCAAATAATACTGCGGCCACGGGTACTAGCTCGGTCGATGTGACGGCGACAATAAATATTTCGGCAACAGTGCCTACGACCCTCCCCATCTCGATTACCAACGACACCATAACGGGACCTGGCGATTTTTCCATAGGCAATACCACCAAGGGCTTCGATGTTGCGTTGACGGATGTCAAGGTGACGAACAAAACTGATAATAATTTTACCTTAGCCTCTTCCGACACGACATTGGCTCCTAACGCATTGTGCGTGACCATATCGCAAAAGAATGATGTTACAAAGAAAACAGTGCTTACTGAGTCGAGCGCAACTGGTTTGAACTGGACTATAGGAAAAAGCACTGATGGGACGACGGCAACGCCTTTGGCTTTGACGATGGATATAAAATCAGGCACTCTGGATAAGACTTTTCTTTCCAGCTATTTTACCAAGGCTTCAGCATTCGACGTCGCTTGGACTATTGGGCTAGCGTAGAACTTACCCGACTGCAATAGAAATGGTTTCGATTTATGACGAAGCCGACAGCATATAGTATGCCCCCATGGAAAGCCGCGCTGAGGATCAGCGCGGCTTTCGCGCTTTGCGCGCTGTTGGTGTTCGGGTTGTTATGGCCGGTGCCGTTTTCGTTTGCGGCCGAGAAGGACGCGGGCGGTTCCGAAGCGGTCGAGGAGCCTGCGGCTCCGAAGACGCCGGTTGACGATATCGACAACGTTGTGGTCGAAGCGCCTTCGCACGCTCCCGCTCCAAGCGAGCCGAAGCCCCAATCCCGGCCTCTGCCCGACGCCGAGCCGGTTGCCCCCGATGCTCCCATCGTTCCCGAATACGAGCGTGCATGGCCTATCGGTGCGGACGATGCCTCGGCGGTGTTGGCTGAGCTGTGGCCCGACGGGACGTTCGTGGTCGACGGGTCGGGGGAAACGGTCGCGTTCGACGACGTCAAGGATGTCCCCTGGCTGGCGGCAGGCGTGGCCGACGACATCAAGCGCGTGATCTTCGCCGACAAGGTGGAAGCGACGAGCTTGGCTCATTGGTTCGAGGGATGCTCGAACCTGAGCGAGATCGCGAACGTGCCCGCCAGCGTCGAAGATCTGACGCGCGCGTTCTACGATTGCCCGAAGCTCGTCGAGCTTCCCGACGAATTCGCATTCGCCGACGAGGCGGTCGCGGATGAATGCTTCGGCTTCGAGGAGCCGGCCGAAACGCTGCTGGCCACGGTGTATCGCGGCGCGGACGAGAACGTGCTGAGGTACGCATGGAATCTCGACGGGCGCGAGCTTGTGAATCCCGATGCGCCGGAGCTGCCGACGGTTGAAGAGCCGGATGATTCCGCGGAGCCCAAGGATCCCGTCGAGTCTGAAACGCCCGAAGACTCCGAGGGCGTCGAGGATCCCGACGATTCGAAGGACCTCGATGCTTCCGCGGACGAATCTGTAGAGCAGCCGGCGGACGAGCTTACCGACAAGCTCGCGAACGCGCCCGCCGAAGAGGCGCCCGTCCCCGAACCGCCTGCCGAGCCGGAATCCGAACCTGCGCTCGCACCCCAAGAGGAAGCCCAGGTCAACATCACCGTCCCTTCGTCGGTTTCCATGGTTCTGAACGCCGAAGGCGACAACACCGCTCTCATCCCCGTTGCGGCGGCGAACCGCTCGGAACGCAACGTGGCCATCGTGGGCGTTCGTCTCAAGCGCGCCGACCAGGACTTGCCGGGGGGCTCGTGGTCGCTCACCACCGAAAGCGGCTCCACGACATTCGTGCAGGACGCGCGCTTCACACCGCTGGGACTTGAAGCGACGTTCGACCGGCCGGTGCTGCTAGCTGCAGGCGATGAGAACACGATGCTCGTGTGGCACGGAACGTTCACCGACTACGGTATGAAGACGCTGCTCAACGCCACGATCGACGCGGACGGCAACAGCTTCGCCTACGGCTCGATGATCTGGATCGTCGCCGCCGCGTAACGACGACGGGAGCATCTTCGCCCGAAAAACACGCCTCAGACGTTGGAGCGTGTTTTTCGGGCGAAGATGAGCCGCTGCGGGGGCAATCGTCTCGGGCTACATCGAATCGCGGCGCAAGCGCTCCGCTTCGGCGAGCAGCTCGGCAGGAACGCTGGCTGAGCTGCGAATCTCGTCAGATGAGCGCATAAGGCGCCCTTGCTCGTTGTCGTCGCCCACAAGCAGCCCGTTCGCGAAGAATACGCTCGATCCATCCAGAACCAGGTTGTATACCTCGAAATCGTGCGAAACGCACCCGATGGCTTTTCCGAGCGTCAGATTGCTCGTCGCGGGCTCGTGCGGAGCGAGCTCGATGCTTTCGATGGCGACGCAGCCGCCCTCCGTGCGAAGCCGATCGTCCACGACGACCTCGCTGCATCGCTTGACGCCCTTGTCGGTGAACAGGGGGTGGTTCCCCGTCGCGACGAGGTTGCCGCCTTGCGCGAGCCCGATGCGAACCAGCTCGGGCTCGCGCCCTTTGATGATGTCGCGTATATGCGCGGTTCCTGTTTCGGTTCTTACCAAATCGCCGATACGCAGGTCGCGAATGGGGCGCTGGCTGCCATCGGCCATGAGCACGAGGGTTGACGCTTCGACGCAACAACAACCGTTCATCTTGCACCGCCTTACTTGTGATTACTATTTGTGATAGTACCTATGCTGCTCGTACTTCGGCTCGCAGCAGACGTTGATGCCGAGGGTGCGGTACAGCTTCTCGTCGGTGGCCGACAGGATCACGCTGAAGAACGCGTCGCAGCCGTATAGGTCGTTCACGTGGTCGATCAGCTTCTTCGCCAGCGGATCGGTGGCCGAGCTGATGGACAGCGCGATGAGCGTCTCATCGGAGTGTAGGCGGGGGTTGCGGCTGTTCAGCTGCTCGGTTTTCAGGCGGCAGATGGGCGTGATGGCCTCGTCGCTGATCACGTCGATGTCGTCGTCCACGCCGGCCAGGCCCTTGAGCGCGTTCATCAGCAGCGACGATGCCGCGCCCAGCAGCGACGACGTCTTGCCCGTCACCACCGAGCCGTCGGGCAGTACCATCGCTCCAGCCGGGCCGCCGGTGGTCTCCTCCTTCAGCAGCGCCGCCGAGCGCGCGGGAGACAAGCTCGCGTTCACGCCTGCCTGGTTCATCAGCAGCTCCAGGCGTTCCATGCGCTCCTGGCCCACGCCCGAGCGCTTCACTTCCACCGCGGTTTGGAAGTAGCGGCGCACGATCTCCATCTTCGCGGCGTCGCGCACGGCCTCGTCGTCCACGATGGCGTTGCCGGCCATGTTCACGCCCATGTCGGTGGGCGACTGGTACGGGCTGGTGCCCGAGATACGCTCCATCATGGCCTTCAGCACGGGGAATATCTCCACGTCGCGGTTGTAGTTGACCGTGGTGATGCCGTAGGCTTCCAGATGGAAGGGATCGATGGTGTTCGCGTCGTCGAGGTCCACCGTGGCCGCCTCGTAGGCGATGTTCACCGGGTGCTTCAGCGGCAGGTTCCACACGGGGAACGTCTCGTACTTGGCGTAGCCGGCCGCGATGCCGCGCTCATGCTCGTGGTACAGCTGCGACAGGCACGTGGCCATCTTGCCCGAGCCGGGGCCGGGCGCCGTCACCACCACGAGGGGGCGCGTCGTTTCCACGTATTCGTTTTTGCCGTAGCCCTCTTCGCTGACGATGCGGTCGATGTCGTACGGATAGCCGGCGATAGGGTAGTGCAGGTAGCTTTTGATGCCCAGGCTTTCCAGGCGGCGGCGGAACGCGCCGGCCGAGGGTTGGTTCGCGTAGTGGGTGATCACCACACCGCTGGTGGCGAAGCCCATGGAGCGGAAGATGTCCATGAGGCGCAGCACGTCCTCGTCGTAGGTGATGCCCAAGTCTCCGCGGACCTTGCTCTTCTCGATGTCGTTGGCGTTGATGGCGATGATGATCTCCACCTCGTCGGCCAGGCTCTTGAGCATGCGGATCTTGGAGTCGGGCTCGAACCCGGGCAGCACGCGCGCGGCATGGTAGTCGTCGAACAGCTTTCCGCCGAATTCCAGATAGAGCTTGCCGCCGAACTGATTGATGCGGTTGCGGATATGCTCGGCCTGAAGCGCGATGTACTTGTCGTTGTCGAACCCGATGCGCATGGAATCCCTCTTCTTCTTCGAACCGTTCTGCTCTTGCACTAATGTAACAGCATACCACGATAGCGGGCGAACCCGCGTCAAACCATCAGCTGTACAGAGCCGCGTAGGGGTGCGAGGCGCGGGCTGTCATTTCATGCCGTTGACCAGCGACAGCAGCTCTTCTCGCGAGCTGACGTCCAGTTTGCGGTAAATATTGCGGATGTGGGTGCGCGCGGTGTTGTCGGAGATGAACAGCGTTTTGGAGATGTATACCGACCCGTATCCCAGGCTCAGGTACTGCAGTATCTCGCGTTCGCGCTTCGTGAGGGCGTACCCGTTCGCTAGCGTCACGATGCGTTCGTGCTGCAATGCATGCAGCGTATCGGTTTCACCTTCGTTCCGCATGCCTGCATCCTGCAAAGCGTCGGGATCGTCCGTCGAGCAAGCCTGCTGCCATGCGACGAAGCCGAGGTGCACCACCACGATGCAGAAGTATGAGGAAAGCACGACCCACAGGTACGGCCCTAAATTCACATCCGGCGGCACGTTCGCCTGCACCGTCATGCCCAAAAGCGATGCCGCACAGCTGAGCAGGAAGGCCGCCGAGAACACGAAGGGCAGAGGGAATTCTCCCGCCTCGGCCATGGCGACCAGCGATGAGAGCGCGAAGAGCGATAGCAGGGCGAGAGGCGCGTATACGAGCATCGCTCCCGCCACGAACAGCGTCGTCCCCGTCGGGAAGCTGCCCAGCACGATGCTCACCGCGACGCACGCCGGAACAGCCAAGCGGTCGATCAGCATAACGAACGGGCTTTTCAACCGCATTGCGCAAAGCGCCACGACGACGGCCGATGCAACGATGGCGCCCGTGTACTCGCTTCGTCCCGCTCCCACGTCGGCGTCGAACGAATAAGCGGCCATCATGAACGAGCAGACGAGAAAGCCCAGCAGCGGCACCCATATGATCGATAGGAATGTCCTGAGAGAAGATGCAAGCCCTGTCAGCGTGTTCGACGGGCTTTCCGCGTCAGGGGAGCCGGTGAAGCCGCCCCCGCCGTTTTCGATGCCGGAGACGCTCTGTGCGTCCTCATCCGTCTCGTGCGTGCATTTCTCGATTCCGAACAACAGGGGGAGAACCGATCCCGTTATGGCGAGAACGCCTTCCGCGGCTACCGCGAACGGGTCGGACAAAAGCGAAACGATCCAGGCGACAGCCGACGAGCTGGCGCACGCGATGGCACCGTAGAACATCACGCTGCGAAAATCCATTAGATACAGACGCACCCACCGCATGATCACCGGCGCCATGCATGCCCCGGCCGTGACGCCGAGCGCTGCGAACAAGACGACGTTACGGTATCCGGCTGCGAGCAGAATCCAGATCGCCACCAAGACTGCGGCGTACGTCCAAGCGCAGCCTGTGGCGATCGGGCGCCCTTTGCGCGTTTCGAAGCCAGGCCAGCTGGGGCGTTGCGCCGAGAAGAGCAGGATGGCGAGGGCTGTCGCAAAGCAAGAGAGCAGCATGGCGAAAAGAAAGTCGCCAGCGGGCGAGACGTTCGGTGCGAAACGCAGCATAAGGTAGGAGTTGGGCGGATAGAGGGGCGCCGAGGCAAGGAAAGCCGCTAACAGCAAAAGGCGGGGGCGGAAACGGATGGGAGGTTGGGCGGCTAGCCTGTTCAAGTACGTGCCGTTTGCCATGCGAAAGCCCCCCTTTGGCTTCTCCGATGTTTCCTGCCCATTGTACTCCAGCCGAGTCGTCCTTCGGACTCGCGTTCTCCGAAAGCCGGTCGCCTCGATGTCTTTTCAGTCCGATCATCTGGTAAAACGAAAAAATACTGCAACGCGGTGATGCGCTTCACGCACTGCGGTTATTCTCCCTGTTCCACGTGCGTCCTATGGTTGCGTCGTTGCAAGGGCGGCGCATGGAGCGCTGCTCGATTCACCCTGAAGGAGGGAGATCATGAACAACGAAAAGCAAAAGAAAGAGCTGGCCGACGGCCTCACGCGTCGCGGGTTCCTCACGCTAGGAGGCGTGGCGGCGCTGGGAGCGGGAGCAGCGTTGGCGGGATGTTCGCCGCAGGCGTCTTCGGCAAGCTCGGCGGGCGATGCTGCGACGGCTGCGAGCGCGGCCGACGCCGCCGAAGGACTTGCCCCGTCGCCGTGGGGAGACTATTATCCTTGGCCCGCCAATCCTCCTGAGATCACCGACGATATGGTGGAGGAAGAGCTTGACTGCGACGTGGCGGTCGTGGGTCTGGGCGTCTCGGGCGTCGCGGCGTTCCGTGCGGCGTCCGAGGGCGGCGCCAAGGTCGTCGGCATCGAGAAGGGTTCCATGCCGCAGCAGCGCTCCAGCCAGTACTGCTACTTGAACGGCAAGCTGACCGACACCTTCGGCCTGCCCCACCTCGACCTTGAGGCCATCATCAAGGAAGAGTTCCAGGAGTGCGCCAGCATCACGAATTACAATATCGTCCGCAAGTTCGTCTTGGGCGACGCGGAGGCTATGGACTGGTGGATCGAGGGCGCGGATTGCGAGATCCTCGAGAATTACGAGATGTCGATGGATCCCAGCGCGGACGTTCCCAACGGCGTCAGCTGCATGAGCGATCCGACCATCGACTGGGAGAGCGAGCCGCAGGCCGCTTTCCCCGAATGCCTGAACTTCACCGACCATCAGGCCGTGCTCGACAACAATTTCCAGAAGGGCCTCGATGCCGGCACGGGCTCCGAAGCGTATTTCGGCCATTTCGCCGAAGCGCTCATCCAAAACGATGAAGGTCGCGTGGTGGGCGTGTACGCGCGCAACGCCGATACCGGCAAGTACAAGAAGATCAACGCTGAAAACGGCGTGTGCCTGGCATCGGGCTGCTGTCGATCCAACGAGGACATGGTGCGCTACTTCGCACCGAACCTCATCTGGAACGGCAACGGCAACCCATGGCCGAACATGGACGTCGAGGGCAACCGCACCAATACGGGCGACGGCTACAAGCTGGGGTACTGGGCGGGTGCTTCCATCCAGCAGTACCAGTGCTCGCAGATGCACGTGATGGGGGGTCCGGGCGACACCGATTCGCAGAACGATTCCATGGGCTTCACCGGACCGCTGTTGCGCATCAACTACAACGGCGAGCGGTTCATGAACGAGGACACCTGCGCCGCCGATGCCGAGTATCCCATCGAGCTGCAGCCCAAGCACAAGTGCTTCATGATCACCGACAGCCACTTCGAAGAGAATGCTGCGAAGTGCGTGAACACGTTCGCGGCCACGCTCGCCGAGTGGGACGAGCGGGTGGGCGACGGCACCATCTTCAAGGGCCAGACGCTGCGCGAGTTGTTCGAGAGCATCGACGGCATGGACGTCGATGCAGCGCTGGCCACGGTCGAGCGCTACAACGAGCTGTGCGAGAAGGGCGTCGACGAGGACTACGCCAAGCAGGCGAAGTACCTGATGCCCGTGACCGACGACGGCCCGTACTACGCGCAGCGCATGGGCGTGGGCCTGTGCCTGGTCATGATGGGCGGCTTGGAATCCAACCAGAACGCCCAGGTGCTCGACCTCGAGCGCCAGGTGATCCCCGGCTTGTATGCGTCCGGCAACATCCAGGGCAGCCGCTTCGCTATCAAGTACCCCTTCCGTCTGAGCGGCCACAGCCACGCGATGGCCATGTTCTACGGCAAGGTGGCCGGCGAGAACGCCGCAGCCGGTTTGTAGACAACTAACCTGATCATTCGACGGTGCCGTCCTTTGCCGGATGTGCGCACCCCTCCCTCTCCGGTGCAAGGGCCGGGCACGCGCTCTCGATGCGCGGCGCCCGGCCCTTGCGCTGTCTGCGCCTCTTGCATCTGGCTCGCGCATCGGCTGCCGTGCCGTGGGTGTTACGGCTTTGTTAATTGCGCCGGGCAATGCGGCTCCGACCTCGTGCATGCCGTAGAATGAAAAGACGTTTGGAGGCAGGATCCGCTGTGCTCTTCGGGCGTATTTCGTGCGCGGCCAGGCGCCGTCTCCGAATCATATGAAGCACGCATAGCATGATAGGAGAATCATGGCCAAGCACATCTTCGTTACCGGGGGCGTCGTCTCGTCGCTGGGCAAGGGCATTACGGCCGCGTCGCTGGGGCACTTGCTCAAGGCGCGCGGGTACCAAGTGACCATGCAGAAGATGGATCCGTACCTCAACGTGGATCCGGGAACCATGTCGCCGTTCCAGCACGGCGAAGTGTTCGTCACCGAGGACGGGCACGAAGGCGATCTCGACCTGGGGCACTACGAGCGCTTCATCGACGAGAACCTCACGCGCGAGTCCAACTTCACGCAGGGATCCATCTACCAGAGCCTCATCGCGCGCGAGCGGCGCGGCGACTACCTGGGCGGCACCGTGCAGGTGATTCCGCACGTCACCGAGGCCATCAAGGCGCGCCTGCGGCGCATCGCCGACCAAACCGGCGCCGACATCGTCATATCCGAGATCGGCGGCACCGTCGGCGACATCGAGTCGCTGCCGTTCATCGAGGCCGCGCGCCAGTTCAAGAAGGAGCTGCCGTACGGCGACGTGCTGTTCGTTCACGTGACGCTGGTGCCTTATATAGCCGCAGCGCACGAGGTGAAGACGAAGCCCACGCAGCATTCGGTGAAGGAGCTGCGCTCCATCGGCGTGCAGCCCGACTTCATCGTGTGCCGCTCGGACCACGAGATCGAGGACGGCGTGCGCGAGAAGATCGCGCTGTTCTGCGACGTGCGGCCCGAGGAGGTGCTGGCCTGCACCGACGCGCCGTCCATCTACGAGGTGCCGCTGGGCTTGCACGAGCAGCGCTTCGACGAGATGGTGCTCGACCGGTTGTGCCTCGAGCGGCGTTCGGCCGACTTGGCGCCCCTGCGCTCGTTCTTGGCCGCGGCGGACGCTTGCGATGAGGAGGTGGACGTGGCCGTGGTGGGCAAGTACGTGAGCCTGCCCGACGCGTATCTGTCGGTGATCGAGGCGCTCGGGCATGCGGGGGTGCGCTGCGGATGCCGCGTGAACGTGCACCTCGTGGACGGCGAGGAGCTGTCGGACGCGAACGCGGGGGCGGTGCTGGGCGGCATGGACGGCATCCTCGTGCCGGGCGGTTTCGGCCAGCGCGCCTTCGAGGGCAAGATCGCCGCGGCTCGCTACGCGCGCAAGCAGGGCATTCCCTACTTGGGCATCTGCCTGGGGCTGCAGGCTGCCGTATGCATGTTCGCGCGCGACGCGGCCGGCATGTCCGGGGCCACGTCGGCCGAGTTCGATGCCGAGGCGGCCTTTCCCGTGGTGGACCTCATGCCCGAGCAGGAGGATGTGGAGGGCAAGGGCGGAACCATGCGCCTGGGAGCTTATCCGTGCAAGGTGGAGCCGGGCACGAAGGCGTTCGAGGCTTACGGCGAATCTATTATATATGAGCGTCACCGTCATCGTTATGAGGTGAACAACGCCTTCCGCGAGCGCTTGGTCGAAGCGGGGCTTTCGGTGTCGGGCGCGTCGCCGGACGGGCGGCTCGTGGAGATGGTGGAGCTGCCCGGCCATCCGTGGTTCGTCGCCAGCCAGGGCCATCCCGAGTTCAAGAGCCGCCCCACGCGGCCCCATCCGCTGTTCTGCGGTTTCGTGAGCGCCGCCGCCGTGCGTCGCGCCTAGGGAGGACGGTGGCGCGCTTCCTGCGGACGCGCAGCGTCCTCATCGCCGCGAAGGCGTGCTATCCTGTGAACTATATCATGCAGAGGGTTCGGCAGACGGGGCGCGGATGTTTCACGTGAAACATCCGTTCGACGTTTTGCGGCGGCGCGACGACGAGGGTGGCGGATGGACGAGCTGTATCGAGAGTACCTGGCATATCTGCGCGTCGAGCGAGGCAGCTCTCCGTTGACCGTGTCCGCGTACGCTGCCGACCTCAAGGATTACGCGCGGTTCCTCGAGAAGCGCGGGATCCGTTCGGTGGACGACGTCGATCGCGAGGTCATCGTGGCGTACGAGTCGGACCTGTTCGACCGCGCGTACGCAGCCTCGACGGTGGACCGCCATGTGTCGGTGCTCAAGGGGTTCCACCGCTTTCTCGTGCGCGAAGGCTACGCCCGTCGCAACCCGGCCGACACCATCCAGCTCCCCAAAGCGCCCGACCGCCTTCCCGACGTGCTGTCGGTTGCGCAGGTGGACGCCATGCTGTCGCGCCCGCTGGGCAGCGGCCCTCTGGCTCTGCGCAACCAGGCCATCCTTGAGGTCCTGTACGGGTGCGGGCTGCGCGTGAGCGAGTGCACGGGGCTCGATTTGGGCGACGCCATCTTGGAGGAAGGTTATCTTCATATCCTGGGCAAGGGGAATAAGGAGCGCATCGCCCCCATCTCGGGCGCCGCGCTGCGCGCGCTGCGCGACTACCTCGAGCGCGGCCGCCCCGAGCTCGTCCGCTCGTACGCGAAATCCACCTCGGCCGTGTTCCTCAACGCGCGCGGCGGGCGGCTGACGCGCCAGAGCGTGCACTCCCTCGTCGCCGAGGCCGGCCGCTTCATCGGCGTGGCGAACCTTCATCCGCACACGCTGCGCCATTCCTTCGCCACCCACATGCTCGCCGGCGGCGCCGATCTGCGCGTCATCCAAGAGATCCTGGGGCATTCGGACATCTCCACCACCCAGATCTACACCCACGTGAACCGCACCCATATCCGCGAGGAGTACCTGAGCGCCCATCCCCGCGCGAAGTAGGGAGGCGCTCTTCGTCTCCCACTTTGCCCCCTGCTGACTCAATTTCAAACATCCGTTCGCTGTTTTATGCCTGATGGGAGGGGGCGGCGAACTGAAATTCAGGTTGAAGATCCATCCTGCCACAGATTCCGCATAACTCCCCACTTCGTCCCACCGCGGGGGCGGGCGGCCTACATGTTGTGCCCGCCCAAGCGCGTCCGTTCTACATGTGGTCGTGTCGTTTTTCGGTTGGCAGGGGAGCGGTTAACGGGAAAGAGTCCGGTGGGTTTCAGGATGGGCAAAAAGGGGGTCAAGTCGCATATTTTGTTGCGAAGTGGGGCGAAGTGGGATAGAATTCCATACATCGAAAGAGCCGTGGGACGGCGGCGGAAAGGAAGGCATGGCGGAAGAGGGCAACAAGGTTGTCGATCTCAACAGCGCGTACCGCCATAAGGTGGACGCCAAAGGCCGCATGTCGCTTCCCGCATCGTTTCGCAAGGTTCTCTCGACGGATCTGGTGGTAACCCGCAACCCGAAGGACGAGTGCCTCTACGTGTTCGAGCCCGATGCGTTCAACGCATGGGTGGCCGGCGTGTTCGAGGACAAGTTCGAGAAGTTCGACCGCACCAACGATCTCCATGTTCGCCTGCGCCGCAAGCTGAAGTCGCGTGCAGCCGATGTGTCCATCGACGCAGCCGGCCGCATCATGATCTCGGCCGAGCAGCGCGAAGCCGTGGGAATCGACAAGGAGGTCGTCGTCGTGGGCAACACGGGCTACTTCGAGATCTGGGACGCAAAGCGCTACGACGCGGTGGACGACGAGACCGATCTCGGTCTGTTGTTCGACTGATCGAAAGGCGTGAGCGATATGACAAGCGAATATCGGCATACACCCGTTCTGCTCGCCGAGTGCCTCGAATACTCGAACCTCAAACCACAGCATACATTCGTGGACGCAACACTCGGCGGTGCAGGGCATTCCTTCGAAGCGGCCAAGCTCATCGGGAGCGGGGGCACGCTCATCGGCATCGATCAAGACGAGGTGGCGCTGGCCGCTGCCCGTCTCAAACTCGGGACGTTGCCTGACGACGTGCGCCCGCGCCTGGAACTCGTGCGCGGCAACTTCGGAAATATGGATGAAGCGCTCCTCAGCACGGAGGTGCCCGGCGTCGATGCGGTTCTGTTCGACCTCGGAGTGTCTTCGGTGCAGATCGACACGCCGTCTCGAGGCTTCTCCTTCAAGGAGAACGGCCCTCTTGATATGCGGATGGATCCGGGTAAACAAACCCTTACCGCAGCAGAGATCATCAACACCTACACCGCAGCAGATCTCACTCGGATCATCCGTACCTACTCGGACGAGAAGTGGGCCAGCCGTATCGCGGATTTCGCGGTGCGCGCGCGCCAGAACGCTCCCATCGAGACGAGCGAGCAGCTGGTCGACATCATCAAGGCCGCCATCCCCGCCTCGGCTCGCCGAGCAGGGGGACACCCGGCGAAGCGCACGTTCCAAGCGCTGCGCATCGAGGTGAACGGCGAGCTCGATGTGCTGAGAAGCGGCCTCGACGCGGCCATCCGCTGGCTCAACCCCGGCGGCCGCCTGGTAGTCATCAGCTACCACTCGCTTGAGGACCGCATCGTCAAGGAAACGTTCGCCAAGTTCGCGAACCGATGCACGTGCCCTCCGGATCTGCCGGTGTGCATGTGCGGGAAGCAGCCGATACTCGACATCGTCACCAGGAAGCCGGTTCTGCCGACTGCCGAAGAAATCGAGCGCAACGCTCGCGCACGCAGCGCCAAGCTTCGCGTAGCGCAGAAACGATAAGCAAAAAACGTCCCGCTGACGCAAGCGGGAGCCATATGCACCGCACGCGACCTTTACATGCAGTCGAAACACAGAAAGGGGGTCGAACATGGGCGCAGCACCAGCGTATTCGTACTATCCCGAGCGCGCACCCGAACGCAGCCCGCGTGAGCGCATCAGCGTCGTTCCGGGCCGCGGCGCCCGCACGCAGACCCCCACGCTTCCGTCCAACGTCGTGTTCTTGGCGAAGGCGGCGGCGGTCGTGCTGCTGGTCGTGTCGCTTGTGGGATTCGCGCGCATCGGGCTCATGTCCGCGACGATCTCCACGACGATGCAGTCGAGCCAGCTGACCAGCCAGATCAGCGACGCCCGCTCTTCGGGCGCCGCGCTGGAAGTGTCCCAGAGCACGCTGTCCAATCCGACGAAGGTGAAGCAGCAGGCGGGCAAGCTGGACATGGCCGCCCCCGAGACCACGGGGGTCATCACTCTGGATAAGGACGTCGTCGCAACCGACGAGTCCGGTGCCCTGTCCCTTTCGAAGAGCGTTGCCATAGCGGCTGGCTCCGAGGCGTAAAACCGATGTCCGATAGACCGCACACGCCGCGAGGCGAGCGCCCTGCTCGCGGTCGCGGAAGCTCCCGCTCGTCCGCACGCCCCTCCCGTCCGCCGCGCGCGGCGCGTCCGGTGCGCGCCTCCGGCCGCCCGGCTGCGGCGGTCGACTTCAACTCGAATTCGAACCGGGTGTTCCTTCCCATTCTCGCCTTCGCCGTCATCGCGGCGCTGTTCGTGCTGCGCTTGGCGTACCTGCAGGTGATAGCCGCCCCTGCCATGGCTTCGGAAGCCGAGAACGCGCGTATGAGCTACGACTGGATCGAGCCGCGCCGCGGCACCATCTACGATCGCAACGGCGTGGTGCTGGCCACCTCCGTGGAGTCGACCACCATCTACATCGACCCGGTGGAAGTCGACGACGCGGACGCGACGGCTCAGGTGCTCGTCGACGTGCTGGGCGGCCAGAAGTCCGATTACCTGGAAGCCATCACCGCTCCGAACACGCGGTACGCGGTGGTGAAGGAGAAGGCTGACGTGGCGGTGGGGGACGCTCTCAAGGAGCGCGTGCGCGAGCTCTCGGCTTCGGGTGGGTCGCGCGAAGGCATGGACTTCGGCATCCGCTATAAGACGCTGTGGAAGCGCGAGTATCCGAACGCTCAGGTGGGAGGCCAGGTCATCGGCGTATGCACGCTGGAAACCGATGCCGAGAACAACCGCGAGTACTACAAGGGGGTATCGGGCCTCGAGCTGTACTACGACGATGTGCTGTCAGGCGAGGCGGGCTACACGCGCGAGGAGCGCAGCCCCGACGGCACGCCCATTCCCGGCGGCACGCGCGACTCCAAGGCGGCCGTGGACGGCGAGGACATCATCATATCCATCGACATAGAGCTGCAGCAATCCGTCGAGGAGCGCTTGACGGCCGATGCCAAGGGCATCACGGCCAACGGCGGCAGCGCCATCGTGATGGACGGCGGCACGGGAGAGATCTACGCCGCGGCATCGCTGCCGCTGCTCAATCCGGCCGACCGGACGAATATGGAAGCGGATGCGCCGAAGCTCAAATGCGTGACCGACCTGTTCGAGCCGGGCTCCATCTTCAAGTCGGTGTCGGCCATGGCCATCCTGGAAGCTGGCACCATGACGCCCGACACCGAGCTGTTCTGCCCGTCCTCCATCGAGGCCGACGGCTACGTTATCACCGATGCGCACGAGCGCGGCGATGCCACGTACATCCTGCAGCAGATCATGGACCAGTCGTCGAACATCGGCATCTCGCTGGCCACCGAGAACGCGACGGTGGGCGACGTGTCGGGGTTCCGGAACCTCTACAACAAGATCAACGAGTACAACCTGCACACGAAGACGGGCGTGGACTATCCCGGCGAAGGTGAGGCCGGCACCGACTACCTGGGCGCCCTGCTCCCGTTCGACGAATGGAGCAAGGTCACGGGGTACAACGTCAGCTTCGGGCAGGGCCTGTCGCTCACGCCGTTGCAGATCACCCGCTTCTACGGAGCGCTCGTGAACGACGGCGTGGAGTGCACGCCGCACTTCCTCCTGTCGAAGCCCCAAAGCGGCGAGACGGCCGAGTACGGAAGCGACGCCGTCATCAAGGACAAGAAAGCCATCGACGATCTGACCAGCATGCTGAAGACCGTCGTCACCGAGGGCACGGGCAAGGCCGCCGCCATCGACGGCTTCAACGTGGCGGGCAAGACGTCCACGGCGGAGATCTACGACGAGAAGAACGGCGGCTACCGAAAAGGGGTGTACAACCTGGCCTTCACCGGTTTCCTGGCCGATTCTTCCAGCCAATTGGTTTGTTTTGTGGGTGCCAACGAGGTTCCCACCGACGGTGTGGTCACGCCGATTTTTAAGGATATAATGACAACAGCCATCGACCGATTCAACATTTATCCGGAGTGAGGAAGCCATGGGCAAGACCTGTACCGAACTGTTCGCAGGTATCGACTGCACCATCCTCGGCAACGCCGACGACGAGGTGAACGGTATCGCCTACCGCAGCGACCGGGTGCAACCCGGCGACGCGTTCTTCTGCGTGGTAGGCATGACGACGGATGGGCACTCGTTCGCCCAGGACGCCATCGATCGGGGCGCGAAAGTGCTCGTGGTCGAGCGCAAGGTGTACCTGGCCGACGCTACGGACGTCACGGAGATCGTGGTGAAGGATACGCGCAAGGCCATGGCGGCCGCGGCGGCGAACTTCTACGACCATCCTTCCAAAGACCTTGCGCTGGTGGGCATCACCGGCACCAACGGCAAGACCACCACGACCTACCTGGTAGAGCATATCGCGCGGGTAGCGGGGAAGCGCACGGGCGTCATCGGAACCGTGGGCATCCGCATCGGCGACGAGGCCGAGAAATCGGCCCACACCACGCCGGAATCGCCCGACCTGCAGCAGCTGTTCGCCCGCATGCGCGATGCGCGCTGCGACGTCGTGGCCATGGAGGTGAGCTCTCATGCGCTCGACCTCGATCGCACGTGGGACGCCGCATTCGCCGTTACGGCGTTCTCCAACTTGACGCAGGATCACCTGGACTACCATCACACGTTCGAGGCCTACTTCGAGGCGAAAGCGCGCCTGTTCTCGAAAGATTATCCGGCCAAGCGCGTGATCTGCATCGACGACAAGTGGGGCAAAGAGCTGCTGCGGCGTTGCTCGGTTGCCGAAGACAGCGTGGTCACGACGGGCTTCGATCCTTCCGCGCAGATCCATCCCGTGGACGTGCAGTATGCTCCTACCCACACCACCATCACGCTCGACGTGCGCGGCAGCTTGCATACATTCGACTACCCGCTCGTGGGCAAGTTCAACGTGGAGAACGTCATGTGCGCCTTCGGCATCGGGCTGCAGCTGGGCTTCCCGGCCGAGACCATCGTCGAAGCGCTCGAGGAGGCGCCGCAGATCCCGGGTCGTTTGGAGCGCGTGAGCGCGCCGAACACGGGCGGCGTGTCGGTGTTCGTGGACTACGCCCACACGCCCGACGCGCTGGAGAAGGCGCTCGCGTCCATCATGGCGCTCACGCCCGGCCGCACCGTCTGCGTGTTCGGCTGCGGCGGCGACCGCGATGCCAGCAAGCGTCCCATCATGGGCAAGGCCGCCCTGGCGGCCGACCATGCGGTGGTGACGTCGGACAACCCGCGCACCGAAGATCCGCAGGCCATCATCGAGGACATCGTGAGCGGAATGAGCTCGGGAGCCGGCCGCTTCGAAGTGGAGGCCGACCGTCGCGCCGCCATCGCGCGCGCCATCGCGCAGGCGAAGCCGGGCGACTCGATCCTCATCGCGGGCAAGGGCCACGAGGACTATCAGCTCGTGGGCGACCAAGTGCTCTCGTTCGACGATCGCATCGTGGCCGCCGAGGAGCTCGCGCGTGCGTTCGGCGACGAACCCGCAGGCGAGGATCGATAGCATGCGTTTGAACCACAAGCAGATCGCCGCATGCACGGGAGGCTCGTTCATGGTGGAGCCGCTCGATCCGCGCGCGCTGGCCACGGGGCTCACCTGGGACTCGCGCGACGCGAAGCCGGGCGACGTGTACGTCGCGCTGCCGGGCGAGCGCGTGGACGGCCACGACTTCGTCGGTGCGGCCCTCTCGGGCGGCGCCGTGTGCGCGCTTGTGATGCAGCCGCTGGACGAGGCCGTGCGCATGCTGGCCGCCGAGCTGGGCGCAAGCGTTATCGAGGTGCCCGACACGGCCCACGCCGTGGCGGACATCGCGCGCGAATGGCGCTCTCACCTGCACGGTCGCGTGATCGCGCTGACGGGTTCCACCGGCAAGACCACCACGAAGAACCTTGTGCGCGACGTGCTGGCAAGCACGCTGTCCACGGTGGCGACGGCCGGCAACCAGAACAACGAGCTGGGCGTTCCCAAAACGCTGCTCGCCGCCGAGCAGGGCACGCAGGCGGTGGTGGTGGAGATGGGCATGCGCGGTGCGGGCCAGCTGGCCGACCTATGCGACTACGTGCGCCCCGATTGGGGCCTCGTGGTGAACGTGGGCGAGAGCCATATCGAGCTTCTGGGCAGCCGCGAGAACATCGCGCGCGCCAAGGCCGAGCTTCTGTGCGCGCTGCCGGAGGGCACGGGCCGGGCGTTCGTGAACGCCGACGACGACTACGCCGATTTCGTGCGCGAGCATGCGCGCCTCGATGCGCGCCGCGTGGAAACCGTGCTGTTCGACGGCTCCGCCGCCGCAGCCGAGCGCCGCGCCCAGGCCGAAGCCGCCGAAGCGGCGCGTCCCGCCGTGTGGGCCGAGCAGGTGGAGCTCGACGAGCAGGGTCGCCCGCGCTTTCGGCTGCACGCCGTCGGCTTCGCGGACGCCCCTGAGGAGGAGACGGCGCGCTGTGCGCTCACGCTGCGCGGCCTGCACAACGTGTCGAACGCATGCGCCGCGACCGCGGTCGGCCGCGCCTGCGGCATCCCGCTGGCCGTCTGCGCCGATGCCCTCGCGCATGCCGAGCCGGAAGCCGGTCGCCAGGAAGTGCTCCGTGCGCGCGGCGGGTTCACCGTGGTGAACGACGCCTACAACGCCAACCCCGACTCCATGCGCGCCTCGCTTGCGACGTTCTGCGCGCTGGACGTGCCGGGCAAGCACGTGGCTGTGCTCGGCGACATGGGCGAGCTGGGAAGTTACGCCCCGGCCTGCCATGCGGGCATCGGGGAGTTCGCCGCCACGCTGCCGCTCGACCGGCTCGTGTGCGTGGGCGAGCTGTCCCTGCACATAGCCGACGCCGCTGAGCGCGCCGGCATGGATCCCCAGCGCATCGTGCGCGCGGGCTCTCTTTCTGAAGTGTTCGGAGATTTGGACGCCTGCGTCGAGCCCGGAGACGCCGTGCTGGTGAAGGCGTCTCATTTCATGGGTCTGACTCGCGTAGTCGAAGGACTGGTCAATTAGCTATGTTTACGGTATTCAACCAATATCCGACGTTTCTCGTGTTCCTTGCCGTCGTGTTCGCCATGGTGGTGACCATGGTGCTCACGCCGCTGTGGATCAAGTTCCTCAAGTCGAGCCATATCGGCCAGCAGGTGCGCGCCGACGGCCCCGAGAGCCACCTCGTGAAGCAGGGCACGCCCACCATGGGCGGCGTCATCATGCTGATCGCGGTCATCGCGGTGGCGCTGTTCGTCGGCATGCCCACGCCCGAGACGTTCGTGCTGCTGGCGGCTACCGTGCTCACGGGTCTGCTGGGTCTCGTCGACGACGCGTCGAAAGTGGTGAAGGAGCGCTCGCTCGGTCTCACCCCGAAGGCGAAGATCGTGGGGCAGGTGGCCATTGCCACGGCGTTCGTGCTCGTGGCCGTGAACTGGCTGGGCATACAGCCCACCGTGGAGATTCCCTTCGTCGTGACGCTCGATTTCGGCATCCTGACCACGGTGGTTCCCGTCGGCGACGGCATCGCCATCCCCTGGCTGTACCTGCTGTTCATGAACATCCTGCTGGTGGGCATGTGCAACGCCGTGAACCTCACCGACGGCCTGGATGGTTTGGCGGCGGGCACGGTCATGATCGTGATGATCGTGATGGCGGCCATCGCGTACCGTTCCGATCTGTTGGAACCCGCCATCTTCGCCGCCGCGCTCGCGGGCGCGTGCATCGGGTTCCTCTGGTTCAACTCGTTTCCGGCCGACATCTTCATGGGCGACACCGGATCGCTCGCGCTGGGCATGGCGCTGGGCTGCCTGGCCGTGCTCACGAAGACCGAGTTCGTGTCGCTCATCATCGGAGGCCTGTTCGTGGCCGAGGCCCTGTCCGTCATGATCCAGGTGTTCTACTACAAGAAGACGAAGAAGCGCATCTTCCTCATGGCGCCGTTGCACCACCACTTCGAGAAGAAGGGCTGGAGCGAGACGAAGGTGGTCGTGCGCTTCTGGATCATCTCCGGCGTGCTGGCCGCGACGGGCTTCTCGCTGTACTTCGCCGAGACCCTCATGGCGGTGGCGTAGTCCATGGCTTCGCGGGAGCTCATAGCGAATCGCAAGCACGCGCCGCACCATTTGGGGCGCGTGCTCGTTTTGGGTCTGGGCAAGAGCGGCCGCGCGGCGGTCGCGTACCTGCTGCCGCTTCTGGACGGTCGCGTGGAAGCGCTGGCCGTGGCGGCCGGGGCGCGCAGCGCGGCCTCCGAGGAATTCGCGGCCGAGGCACGCGCGGCCGGCGCGCTCGTCGCGTTCGAGGACGAGGCGGTGGGCGTGCTGGCGGCCGAGGCGGGCGGGTCGTTCGACCTGTGCATCGCGAGCCCCGGCATCTCGCAGTTCTCGGCCTTCTACGAGGCAGCCGCGGCCGTATCGGCCGAGGTGATCAGCGAGGTGGAGTTCGCCTGGCGCGAGAGCGCCGCGGACAGCCGCTGGGTGGCGGTGACGGGCACGAACGGCAAAACCACGGCCTGCGCGCTGGCCGCGCACGTGCTGGCGGGGGCGGGCCTTGCCGCGGCCGCCGTGGGCAACATCGGCGATCCGTGCATCGAGGCCGTGGCCGCGGGGCGCACGGACGTGTACGTGGCCGAGGTGTCGTCGTATCAGCTGGCTTCCACGGCGCGCTTCGCGCCGAACGTGGCCGTGCTGCTGAACATCACGCCCGACCACCTGCATTGGCACCGCAGCTTCGAGGCGTACCGCGACGCGAAGCTCAAGCTGCTGGCGAACCTGCCCGGCGTGCCGGGCGCCGTGGCGGTGCTCGACGCGACGAACGACGTGGTGCGCGCCGAGGTGCGCCGCCTGCGCGCGCTGGACGCGGGCGAGCGGGGCTTCTCGTACGTGCCGCTGGGCACGGCCGCGGGGCTAACCGGTGACATGCGCGCCGCGTGCGGCAGCGACAACGCCGCGTTCCTGGACGCCGACGGCACGCTGCGCGTGGCGCTGAACGGTGCGGAGCACGCTGCGGCGCGCGTCGAAGAACTGCAGATCAAAGGCGAGCACAACGCCTCGAACGCGCTGGCCGTGGCGGCAGCCGCGCTCGCGCTGGGCGTGCACGAGAGCGACGTGGCCGAGGGGTTGCGCACGTTCGCGCCGCTCGAGCACCGCATCGAGCCGTGCGGCTCGGTGGCCGGCGTGCGCTGCTACAACGACTCCAAGGCGACGAACGTCGATGCCACGCTCAAGGCCCTCGCCGCATTTCCCGAGACGCGCCCCGTCGTGCTGCTGGGAGGCGACGACAAGGGCACCGACCTTGCGCCGCTCGTGGAGGCCGCCCACGCCCATGCGGGCGCGGTCGTGTGCTTCGGCGATGCGGGCGAGCGATTAGCGGCCGCGTTCGAGGCGGCGGACGCGCAGGCTCCTGCCGGTTTCGCCGCGGCGCGTGCTGCGCACCTCGCCGACGCGTTCGACGCGGCTCTCGCGCTAGCTTCGGCGGGAGATGTCGTGCTGCTGTCCCCGGCTTGCGCCTCCTTCGACGAGTTCGGCTCGTTCGAGGAGCGGGGAGCCGCATTCAAAACGCTCGTAGCCGACGCGGCTTCCGCGTTGGGCGCCTAGGCCCGCCATGGCTATTCAACGTGACAAGCGCGGCGCGCCTGCGCATATCATGGGACCTCGGATCATCCTCTTGCTGTCGGTGCTCGCCCTCATGCTCATCGGCTTCGTGATGATCTACTCGACCTCGGCGGTCATCACTTTGGCGAAAGCCGGCACCGAGGTCGCGGTCGATCCGATGGCCGAGACGCTCAACCAGATCAAGTTCGCCGTCGCGGGCGTGATCCTTGCTTTGATCATCTGGAAGTTCGTGCCCGTCTCGCTCTGGCGCAGCAATGCGGTATGGGTTATCTGGGCCGTGGCGTTCGCGCTGCTCGTGATCACGGCAGTGGCGGGCGTGGGCGATGAGGAATGGGGCGCCCGCCGATGGCTCATGATCGGTTCGGCCAGCCTGCAGGCTTCGGAGTTCGCGAAGATCGCGCTCGTGCTGGTGGCGGCGCGTCTGTTCACGGACTTCCGCGAGGGGCAGTACACCGTGTTGGTGTTCTTCGCGCTCGTGGGCCTGCTCGTCCTGGCTCCGGTGCTCATCATCCTGGGCCCCCAGTCCGACCTGGGCACGGCCATGATCTGCGTCGTGGGCATCCTCGCGGTCATGTGGCTGGGCGAGGTGCCGCTGCGCACGATGCTCATCGTGATCGGCGTCGTGGTCGCCCTCGGCCTCGTGGGCATCTTCGGCTCGTCATACCGCCGCGACCGGCTCATGGTGTTCATGAATCCGTGGAACGACGGCGAAGGCGGCTTCGGCACGGGCTTCCAGCTCATCCACTCGCTGTACGCGCTGTCCGGCGGCGGCCTGTTCGGGGTGGGGCTGGGAAACTCGCACGAGAAGTACCTGTACCTCACCCAAGCGGACACCGACTTCATCTTCGCCATCATCGGCGAGGAGCTGGGTTTGGTGGGCGCCGCGGTGGTCATCGCGCTGTTCCTGCTGTTCCTGTACGCGGGTACCCGCATCGCGCAGTCGTCGCCCGATAACTTCGGCACCATGGTGGCGGGCGGCTGCACCATCATGATCGCGTTCCAGGCGTTCCTCAACATCGCCATGGTCATCGGGTGGTTCCCTGTGGTGGGCAAGCCCTTGCCGTTCATATCGTCGGGCGGATCGTCGCTGGTGGCCATGCTCATCATGGTGGGCATCATCCTATCGGTATCGCGCGGCGCCGAGGCGCCGACCATCTACGATCGCCGACGCGCCGATCTGCGCGTCGTGCGCGCGACGAACGGTGCGCCGCCGCCCTCACGCGGCGGGCGCTCGTCGTCGAGCAGGGGCAGGAGGTAGCGAACATGCTGATCGTTCTTTCCGGCGGCGGAACCGCCGGCCACATCAACCCGGCGCTCGCCTTGGCGGACGTGCTGAAGCAGCGCGGCTGCGAGGTGCGCTTCGCCGGCACGCCCACGGGCGTGGAGGCGCGGCTCGTGCGGGAGGCGGGCATCCCGTTCACGCCGTTCGAGGCCCAGGGTTTCAACCGCAACCATCCGCTCACGCTGCCGAAGGCCGTGCTCACCATTCAGAAGAGCACGACGCTTGCGCGCCGGTGGTTCGACGAGATACGACCCGACGCGGTGGTGGGCTTCGGCGGCTACGTGTGCATCCCCGTGGCGCGCGCCGCCGAGCAGCGCGGCATCCCCGTGGTGGTGCACGAGCAGAACTCGGTCATGGGCATGGCCAACAAGTACCTCGCCAAGCGCGCCGCCGCCGTGTGCCTCACCTACGAGCACGCGGCCGAGGCGCTGGCCGACAAGAGCCGCGTCCGGGTGACCGGCAACCCCGTGCGCGAAAGCGTGTTCTCGGCCACGCGCGAGCAGGGCCGCGCGCGCTTCGGCGTGCCGGAGGGCGCGCGCATGCTGCTGGTGACGGGCGGCAGCCTGGGCGCGCGGCACCTCAACCAGGCCGTCGCCGCGCTCAAAGACGAGCTTCTGGCCTACGGCGACCTGCATATCGTGCAGGTGACCGGCCCCAAGGAGCTCGACGCCGTGCGCGAGCAGCTGGCGCTTTCGCCCGAGCAGCAGGCTCGTTGGCAGCTGCTGGGCTATACCGACCATATGGGCGACGCCATGGCCGCGGCCGACATCGTCGTCTCGCGCGCCGGCGCCACGTCGCTCGCCGAGATATCGGCCCGCGCGCTTCCGGCACTGCTCGTGCCGTTCCCGTTCGCCACGGAGGACCATCAGACCATGAACGCGCAGGCATGCGTGGAGGCGGGCGCCGCCTACCTCGTGGCCGACGCCGACGTGGAGGGGCCCGAGTTCGCCCGCAAGCTGCGCGAGCTCATCGAGGACGAGGACGTGCGCGCCCGCATGACCGCCGCGGCCCGCGCGCAGAAGACGCGCGACGCCGCGGGCCTGCTGGCCGACGCGGTCATGGAAGCGGCTCGCGCACAGCGTTGAGCGGTCGCGCGATAGGGTACAATAGCGGTTTGCAGTACATCAGAGAGACCGAGGACGCACTATGGACACCATGCACATCGACCAGGTACATTTCATCGGCGTTGGAGGCGTCGGCATGAGCGGCATCGCTCGCGTCGCGTTCGACCAGGGCATGCGCGTGAGCGGCACCGACCTCAAGGAGAGCCGCTACACCAAGCAGCTGCGCGAGGCGGGCATCGAGGTGCACATCGGCCACGATCCGGCGAACATCCCCGAGGGAAACCCCGTGATCGTCGTGTCCACCGCCATCCTCGACAACAACCCCGAACTCGCCGCCGCCAAGGCGCGCGGCCTGACCATCTGGCATCGCGCCCAGATGCTCGCCTATCTGGGACGCGCGCTCCAGACGCTCGCGGTGGCCGGCACGCACGGCAAAACCACCACGTCGTCCATGCTGGCCAGCGTGCTGGACGGCATGGGGGAGGATCCGACGTTCCTCATAGGCGGCATCGTGCGCGCCTACGGCACGAACGCGCACTCGGGAACGGGCGCCCATTACGTGGTGGAGGCAGACGAGAGCGACAAGTCGTTCATGCATCTGTCGCCGCGCGCCGTGCTGGTGACGAACATCGAGGCCGACCACCTCGACCACTACCGCGACCTCGACGAGATCTACGAGAAGTTCGCCTCGTTCATCGGGTCGGTGCCCGACGACGGCGGCGTGGTGGTGGCCTGCGGCGAGGACGAGGCGCTCGTGCGCGTGGCTTGCGCCTCCGGAAAGCGCCTGTTCACCTACGGCTTCTCTGATGCGTGCGACGTGCGCATCGCCTCGTACGAGCCGAACGGCGTGGGCAGCGACTTCACGCTCGAACTGCCCGACGGAAGCGTCGTGAGCGCGCACGTCAAGCAGAATCCGGGCCGTCACAACGTGTTGAACGCCGCCGGCGTCGTCGGCCTTCTGTGGGCGCTCGGATACGACCCTGCGCAAGCGGCCGAAGCGCTGGCCGACTTCGCCGGCGTGAAGCGCCGCTTCGACCTCGTGGGCGAAGCGGGCGGGGTCACCGTGGTCGACGACTACGCGCATCATCCCACCGAGATCGCCGCCACCATCGAGGCCGCGTCCCATCTGGGCTTCGCGCATGTGCACGTGCTGTTCCAGCCGCACCGCTACTCGCGCGCGCCGCTGTTCACCGAGGTGCTGAAGGACGATTTCGGCCGGGCGTTCGACGCGGCCGACGCCGTCACGTTCATGGACGTGTACCCGGCGGGCGAAGCGCCCGTCCCCGGCGTGTCGGGCAAGACGTTCCTGAACGTGGTGCTCGACCATGCGGGTCATCCCGAGGCCGCCTACGTGCCGCGCCGTATCGAGGTGGTGCCCTATCTCGCCGGCAAGCTGGGCGAGGGCGACCTGTTGATCACCATGGGCGCGGGAGACGTGACCGCCATCGGCCCGCAGCTCGTCGACGCGCTTTCGCAGGCGGACGGCGCCGCCGCGCGACGGCAGGCGTGATGCGGCGATGACCGCCCGCCATACCTCGCCGCTCGAGGCGCTGCTCGTCGACGACGCGTTCGACGGCGACGTGTACCCTTCGGAGCCCATGGCTCGGCATACCATGTACCGCATCGGCGGACCCGCGCGTTTCTACGTGCAGGTGGCCTCCGTCGGAGCGCTCAAGCGCCTGGTCACGGTATGCGAGGAGAGCCGGGTGCCGTGGGTGGCCATCGGCCGGGGCAGCAACCTGCTCGTCGCCGACGAGGGGTATCCCGGCGTGGTGATCACGCTCGGCCGCGACTTCCGCATCTGCCGCTACGACGAGGACGCGCACAGCTTCTGCGTGGGCGCGGGCGTGCCGCTGTCGTCGGTGGTGCAGGAGGCGTTCCGTCGATCGCTGGCGGGATTCGAGTTCGCCGTGGGAACGCCGGGCACCGTGGGCGGCGCGCTGCGCATGAACGCGGGCTCGCGCGACGAGTGGATCGGCTCGCGCGTGGTGTCGGTGACCACGCTGTCGCCCGGGAAGGGGCTGGTTCGGCGCGACGGCGACCAGATCGCGTGGGGCTACCGTTCCAGCTCGTTCGCTTCAGACGAGGTGATCGTGGAATGCGAACTTTCCGTAGAGCCTGCCGACCCGTTCTTCATCCGCGGTAAGATGGAAGCGTCGCACGCGCGGCGCAAGAAGACGCAGCCGCTGTCGTTGCCGTCGTGCGGAAGCGTGTTCCGCAACCCCGAAGGCGCTCCGGTGGGCGCGCTCATCGAGGAAGCCGGGCTCAAGGGCCTGCGCATCGGCGGGGCGCAGGTGTCGGAGGTGCACGCGAACTTCATCGTGAACACGGGCGACGCCACGGCGCGCGACGTGCTGGAACTGATCAACCTGGTCAAGACGAAGGTGTACGAGACGTATGGCATCGAATTACAACCGGAAGTCCGTTTCCTCGGGTTCGCGTAAGGCGAGCCCGCGCAACAGCCGCGCTTCCGGGCAGGCCGGCAGGGGCGTGCGTCCCGCCGGCGGCGCGCCGCGCCAATCCGCGCGCGGCGGCATGCCGCGAACTTCGTCGCGTGCTTCGACGCCTGGAACCTATCGCGCCATTCCCGGCGGCCAGCTGCCGCAGCGTCGTGCGAACCAGGTTCGCCCGCCGTTGTCGTCGGTGCGCGTGGGGGATCTCGACCGCGCCGAGCGCTCTTCTCGCGCGCAGAAAACCTACCGTCGCTACCTGGTGCGCATCGGCATCGTGGCCGCGCTCGTGCTGGCGCTCGTAGGCGGCGGCCTGGCCGTGTACTACTCCAACCTGTTCACCATCGAGAACGTCTCGGTCACCGGCGTGGAGCATCTCACGGCCACCGACATGTCCGAGCTTGCCAGCGTGCCCGCCGGAACCACGCTTCTGCGCGTCGACGCCGCTGGCATCCGCGAGCGCCTGCTCAAAGACGCATGGGTGGACGACGTGTCGGTGAACCGCGTGTTCCCGAACACCCTGGAGCTGGCCGTCACCGAGCGCACCATCACGGCGGTGGTGGACGTGCCCACTGAGAACGCCGAGTCGGTGCAGCCGTGGGCCATCGCCTCGGACGGCATGTGGCTCATGCCCATCCCCGACCAGAATTCCGAGGCCGGCAAGAGGACCAGCCCGAAGGTGTACGAGGACGCGGCCAAGGTGCTGCACATCACCGACGTGCCCTACGGCACGCGCCCCGAGGTGGGCGCCTACTGCTCGGACGCCAACGTGAACAACGCGCTGGCCATCGTGGACGGCATGACCACCGAGCTGGCGGGGCAGGTGAAGAAGGTGGCGGCCACCGAGACCGAGTCCACCACGCTGACGCTGGAAAGCGGCGTGGAGATCGTGTTCGGCACGGCCGAGAACATCCGCGACAAAGAGCGCGTCTGCCTCGAGATCATGAAGGAGCATCCCGACGGGCTGGCGTACATCAACGTGCGGGTGGTGGATCGGCCCACCTGGAGGGCTCTCTAGGGACCTGCGCGCCGCTGCGCCTTGCGGGCGGGCGGGACGCCCCAGTCGCTCAGACAGTCCTCGCTTCGCTGCGAAACTCGCTTGGTGGGGCGCCCCGCCCGCCCGCAAGGCGCAGCGGCTTGAGCTTCCTGTTCGCTGGGAGGGTTCGACCTGGGGGTTTGTGCTCGTTGTCATCCTGAGCGAGCGTAGCGAGTCGAAGGATCCCGTGCGGCGGTTCGGGGGTTTCCGGCAGGCGGGAACCCCCGAACCGTCTGTTTCACAGCATGCGCGATGTTGCCAGGGCTACGGCTTCGTTGCGGGACGACTCTACGGCTTCTAGGAAACGGTCGATGTCGTGCATGGTGGTGTAGGCGGCCACGCTGGCGCGGCAGACGGCTTCCGCTCCTATGTGGCGCAGGAGGGGTTGGGCGCAGTGCGCGCCGGCGCGCACTGCCACCCCGCGGCGGTCCAGCACGTGGGCGACCTCGGCTGCGCCCACGCCCTTCACGTTGAACGAGACGATGCCGCCGCGCGGCGTCTCGGCGTTCGGCCCGGGGCCGTAGAGCCTGACGGAGGGGATGGAGTCCAGGCCGCTCACCAGGGCGCGGGTCAGCTCGCGCTCGTGCGCGCGCACGGCGTCGAAGCCGATGCGGTCGAGATAGCGCACGGCTTCCGCCAGCCCCGCGGCTCCTGCCACGTTCTGCGTGCCCGCTTCGAAGCGCCCCGGCGTTCCGTCGAACGAGGACGCGCGCTCGAACACCGCCTCCACCATGCCCCCGCCTCGCAGCAAGGGCGGCGTTTCCTCGAGGAGGCGCCGCTTGCCGTACAGCACGCCGATGCCCATAGGGCCGTACAGCTTGTGGCCCGAGAACGCGGCGAAGTCGACGTCGAGGTCGTGCACGTCGAGGGGCTCGTGCGCGATGCTCTGCGCGCAGTCGAGCACGGCGACGGCGCCGCAGGCGTGCGCCGCTTCGATGATGCGCTTGACGGGCGGCACGGTTCCCAGCACGTTCGACATGCCGGTGAACGCCACCACGCGGGTGCGCGTGCCGATTGCCCGGTCGATCTCGTCGTCTGAGACGACCCCGTCGCGGTCGGGCACGATGAAGGAGAGCCTCGCCCCGGAAAGCCGCGCCGCGGTCTGCCACGGCACGAGGTTGCTGTGATGCTCCAGCAGCGTGAGCGCGATCTCGTCGCCCGGCTCCAGCCGCTCGGCGCAATAACAGAGCGCCACGGTGTTCAGGGCGTGCGTGGCCCCGCTCGTGAACGCCGTCTCCTCCGGCGACGCGCCGATGAAGCGCGCGACCGTCGAGCGCGCGTCCTCGTAGGTCCGGGTGGCCGCAGCGGCCAGCGCGTGCGCGGAACGGTGCGGGTTTCCGCATGCCGTGCGGTAGAAATCATCCATGGCGTCGAGGACGCACGACGGCTTCTGCGTGGTTGCCGCGTTGTCGAGGTAGGCGAGCGGAGGGCCGCCCGCGGCGTGCGCGGCGAGGAGGGGGAAGTCCTCCAGCGGCGCGCACGCCCGTCCGTCCGCCATCGTCAAGCTCCCTCGTCCTGCTCGGCGTCGGCCGCGTTCATCGCGTCGCTCGCGGCCCCGTACTGGACCATGCGCAGCGCGAGCAGCCGCTGCACGTTCTCCAGGCGGTCGCGGTAGGGGTCGTCGGCCGGACATTCCCGCGCGATCGCGTCCGCCAGCGCCGCGTCGCCCACCGTGTCGCGCAGCCAGGCGACGAAGGCGTCTACGTCGATGAGCTTGATGATCTGGTCGGCGCCCTTGCCCACGCGCGCTTCGTCTCGGTCGAGCAGGAACACGGCTGCGCTGTGCAGGTTGTACAGGTACAGGTCCGACCCGCCCTTGGAGGGCACCATGCGCCCGGCAACGAAGTGCTCGCCCCAGGAGAGCTCGCGCAGCGCATGGGCCGCCTCGTCGGGCGAGGGCAAGGGGAAGCGCCGGCACGCCTCGGCCATGCCGGGTATGCCTTCGGATCCGCTCCCCGCCTCCTCGCCCCATGCAGGGGAGGTGAGGCCGCCGCACGCAGCGGCCTCCCGGGATGTGGCGGCGGCCGTCTCGTCGAGAGCTGCCATGTCCATCACGCTCCCAGCTTTCCGGCCGCTTCTAGCTTGTCAGCGGCGAAGCCGAGGCCAAGCGCCTCGAGCCCGGAGCGCGTCGGGCGACCCGTGGACTCCTCGAACCCTTCGTGGGCGTAGAAGCGCGTCTTGAAGTCCTCGAACTTGTCGCGGTCGAGCGTGCGGCCCTGGCACAGCGAGTAGCTCCACTTCCCGTCCTCGAACACCACGAGGGGGAAGGGCTTGGTGGTCTTCACGTCGTACACGTAGTTCGTGAACACCTCCTGGTCGCGATGGCGTCCCTCCAGCGCCCAGATGGCGCGGTCGAGCACCCAGAACTTGTGCCCCAGCTCGATGCTCTCCTCGTAGGAGAGGTCGCGCCCGGTGACGGCCTGGAAGAACTTCACCTCGTACTCGGGCGTGGCCCCGTACGTCGAGCCCGTCTCGGCGGTGTGCTTGCGGCTGATGAAGTTCGGCCACACCCAGTCGCACATGCCCAGCGACTGCAGCCAGAAGCGCCCGTAGGCGCGGTTCCAGTGGATCTCGCGCACGCGCGCGTCGGAATAGATGCCCTCCTCGCTCCAGTCGAAGCACAGCGGGTCGCCCAGCCCGGACTGATCGGCCAGCTGCTTGGCCATGTTCTCGGCCGAGACGGGCGGTTCGGCGCCGGTGAGCACCGCCATGATGGAGGTGTTGTACACCGCGTTGTGTACGCCGTGCTCGTTGATGTCTCGCTCGCTGAAGATGCTTCCGTAGCTCCACTCCACCTCGGCGCGCGGCTCGTTGTGCTCGCAGTAGCCCCAGTTCGGGCGCGCCAGCAGGCCCGACGACGTGTCCTCGTCCCAACGCCCCCACTTCTGCGCCGCGCGCGCGATGCCCTCGGCCAGGTCGTCGCCGATCTCGCGGCGGTAGGCGATGCGCATCAGCAGCTCCTCGATGAACGCGTAGGTGCCGTACTGCTCGAAGGGCAGATCGGTGTCGATGTCCTTGCCCTTGCCCATGACGCCCATCTTGTAGAGGTTGTGCAGGTACACGGGCATGTCGATCTCGTAGCCGTTCAGCCCCAGCTTCGACAGCAGGCTGTAGGCGGCCAGCTGCTCGTCGATCTTGCCCGAGTCGGTGAAGTACAGGCCGGCCGAGCAGGTCAGCTCGTTGCCCACGCCGCCGGGGTACAGGTTACGGCAGTTCTTGAAGCAGCCGCGGCATCCTTCTGCGCGCGACACCGTGGGGCTCGTGTCCAGCACGGTGGATGCGGCGCCCGGGCTGCCCGGCGCGCCCGGAACCTTGCCGGCGTCGATGTCGTAGCCGAACTTCTCCTGCACTTCCAACCGTAGCCTCACGAGCGCGGCGGGGTCGGCGATGGGTATGCTCTTCGAGCCGATGAGCTCATCGCCTTGAGGTTCTTGGCGCCGAACACCGCGCCGAAGCCGCTCTGTCCCGTCACGTGGCCGGCATCGTGCACGATGCACGACACGCGCGCCAGGTTCTCGCCGGCAGGTCCGATGCAGATGACGGACGGTCGCTGCGTGGTTCGGCCTCCGTCGCGCCCCTTCGTCAGCTCGTACCACGAGCCGGGGGCGGTGCCGTGCGTCACCTCGTCCCAGATCCTCTCCTGGCACTCGAAGGTATCGAGTCCCCAAAGGTCGGTCGCGTCGTTGAACGTCACTTGGTCGTTCACCACGCTGATCCACACGGGCGCTTCCGCTTTCCCGCGCACCACGCAGGCGTCGTAGCCCGCTTCCTTCATCATGCCGGCCAAACGGCCGCCCATGCTGGAGCGGTTGTACCATTCGGGCAGCGAGAACGGGCTGATGCCCGTGAACTCGCAGCGCGCCGAGGCGGCCGGCACCACGGCGCCCGAGAACGGCGTGGCGGCGAACACCAGCACGTTTCCCGGATCGACCGCCTCCACGGTCTTGTCCTCGCAGTAGTCCCAGAACAGCTTCGAGGCCATCCCGTGGCCGCCCACCCATTCGATGTAAGGTTCGGTGTCGATGGTCTGGGAGGTGCGGTCGGTCAGGTTCACGATGAGTATCTTGCCGGCGTAGCCGTAATGTTCGGTCATGAGGTCCTCCTATTATTTGTCGTTCGAGCCGGCTGCCGCCTGGGCTGCCGTGCCGCCTGCGCCGTATCCGAGCCGCGCGGGAGGGATGCGCGCCTCGTCGTCGCTGGGCAGGCCGATTTCCAGATAGTGGTCGTTGCGCAGGTTCGCCGTGTAGCCTTCGTCGGTTTGGACGGGCAGCACGTTGGTGAACGCGATGGCCTTCATGGGGCAGATCTCGACGCACAGCTGCTTGCCGGACGGGCCGCCCTCTTCATCCCAGAAGGGCGTGTTCTTGCACAGGTCGCACTTCTGGGCGTGCTTGTCCTCGAAGTTCCACTGCACGCGCGACGGCGTGAAGGGGCACGCCTCCACGCAGCGCTCGCAGCCGATGCACTTGCCCTCGTCCACGAGGCGCACGCCCGTCTCGGGGTCGGCGTGCATGGCGCCCACGGGGCAGGCTTCCACGCAGGAAGGGTAGGGGCATTGGCGGCACTGGTTCTGCATGACGTCGTCGGAGGGGAAGCTTCCCAGCGCGTTCTTCATCACCTGGATGCGCGAAAGCGAGGTGTTGATACGGCCTAGATGCGCGAGCGAGCACGAGATGACGCACGTCTCGCAGCCGGCGCACTTCTTCGCATCCACCAGCAGGTAGCCTTGGCTCGCCTCGATGGCGTACACGTCGTCGGGCAACAGCAGCGCCGTGATGCCGCTTCCCAGCACGGCGCCGATTCCCAATCCGCCGATCCCGGCGATGAACTGGCGCCTGGAGAGGCCGCCTTTATGCTGCGCGTCGGTCGCGCGCTGATTCGTCTCGGTCATATCGCTCATCTCCCTTGCGTGCCGTCGGCGGCTGCTGCGCGCGCGGCGGCTCCCATCGTCTCTTGCGCGGCCGCGCGCTCTCCGGCGCCGAGTGCGGACTCGTCCATGCCGCGCTCGGACTGCTCGCGCTCGAGCCGCTCCATCCAACCTGCATGTTCCTTCTCGGCCTCGCCGCGCGGCATCCATCCGATCAGCATGGACGGGAAGGTCTTCCACGAGAACGGCGCGATCACGGCGAAAAACACGTGCGCCGCCAAGAACAGCAGCATGAGCGCGGCCGCGATGTCGTGCACCCAGAACATGACGTTCATGAGGCCGTCGGGCAGCGTGAGCACCACGTGGGCCAATGCCTTGACCAGGCCTGTCACCACCAGCAACGCGGCCGTGACCACGGCCATCACGTAGGCGGCCTTCTCGCTTTCGAAGTACTTGTCCTCGGGCGGCATCGTGAACTTCTTGATGCCCACGAGCAGGCCGTAGTGGCGCACCGTGTAGGCGACCACGTTCTTCGTGGGAAGGTGCTCGCGCAAGCGCCATTTCGAGATGATCGTGTTGCCCAGGTAGTAGAACGTTCCGAACAGGAACACGATCGCGGCCGCGAAATGGACGTTCTGCCATAGGATGGCGGCCGGGCCGTCCTCCACGAATGCCGGGGTGAACCTCAGTCCCAGCACGATGCCCGACGCGAGGCACACGGCGGTGCCGATGCCGTGGGTCCAGTGGGACAGGCGCGCGGGGGCGTCGTGGCGGTACACCCGGTCGCCTGCGATGAAGGGGTCTGTTCGTTTCGCGAATGCGGAAAGGAACAGACCGAAAAACGGCGCCAGGGCGACGAGCCAGGGCGCTTGATCGAACCAGGGCATGGGGTCTTCCTTTCGGTACAAGCTTCGCCCGACCTCGCAAGAGGACGCGACGATAAGCGTATTGGTTTGAGGAGGGGGATGTTCGCGCGCGCCGAATCGACGCGCGAGCTTTCTATACTTTGAAGGCGGTGAGTACGAGCGGAACCATGGGGGACTCCCTTCCGGTCGCGGACGTTCGTTTTCGGTCAGCCGGTCGACGCGATGCTGCTCTTATACGATATAGCCTCGCCTGCATGTTCGGCCAGCAGCCGCCTTGCGAGCGGCGCCGCGCGGATTTGCGAACGGGCGAGCCCCTTCGCCAGCGGTTGCCTGTCGACCATGAGCGGCGACGTCGATGGCCGCGCCGGCGCGCCACGGCGGCATCCATCGTTTCCGCTTACCCGGCTCATCCGCTATATCTGTGGACGTGCGCATTTCATTACCGCAGCGTAATTTGCAAATGGTTGAGCATCGTGTACAATAACCGCACGTGAACTGTGCCCTGACGGGAAACGCAGCATTTGAAAACGCAGCAGGTGTGGAGGATACAATGCCAAACAAGATAGGTTCCGAGCATTTGGCGGTCATCAAGGTCGTCGGCGTCGGTGGCGGCGGCACGAATGCCGTGAACCGCATGGTCGAAGCGGGCGTGCGAGGAGTCGAGTTCATCGCCGTGAACACGGATCGACAGGCTCTGCTCATGTCGGACGCCGACAAGACGATCCACATCGGCGAAGAGCTCACGCGCGGCCTGGGCGCCGGCGCGAACCCCGAAGTGGGCTGCCAGGCGGCCGAGGAAAGCCGCGCGGAGATCCGCGAGGCGCTCGCCGAGGCGGACATGGTGTTCGTCACGGCCGGCGAGGGCGGCGGAACCGGAACGGGCGCGGCGCCCATCATCGCCGAGATCGCCCGCGAGGAGATCGGCGCGCTGACGGTGGGCATCGTCACCAAGCCGTTCTCGTTCGAGGGTCGCACCCGCCGCAACCAGGCCGATCAGGGCATCGACCTCCTGTCCCAGAAAGTCGACACGCTCATCGTCATCCCGAACGACCGCCTGCTGGAGATCGTGGACAAGAAGACGAGCATGCTCGACGCGTTCCGCATCGCCGACGACACGCTGCGCCAGGGCATCCAGGGCGTCACGGACCTCATCACCATCCCGGGCCTCATCAACCTCGACTTCGCGGACATCCGCACGGTCATGAAAGACGCCGGCACGGCCATGATGGGCATCGGCCTCGCCTCCGGCGAGAACCGCGCCCTCGACGCGGCGCAGCAGGCCACGAACTCCAACCTGCTGGAAGCCTCCATCGCGGGCGCGTCGCGCGTGCTGTTCTCCATCGCCGGCGGCCCCGACCTCACGCTCACCGAGGTCGACGCGGCGGCGCGCACGGTGGAAGCTTGCGCCGACGAGAGCGCCAACATCATCTACGGCCAGATCATCGACGAAGGCATGCAGGATCAGGTGCGCATCACGGTGATCGCCACGGGTTTTAAGATGGGTTCTTCGCAGCAGTCCTCCATGGACTTCTCGCGCAAGGACCTGTTCGCCTCCACGACGGCGCCCGACCCGATGCCGTCCGCTCCTCCTGTGACGTTCTCCACGACGTCGCGCGACGGCCGTTTCGCCGACGAGGACTACATCCCCGACTTCCTGAAGCGCCAGCGGTAAGGAGCGGTCGCTTGATGGTCGCGACCGGACAACTGCCCATCCCTCAGATAACCGCGCGCCGATTCGGCGCGCGTTGTCTTCCTGCGCTTACCGACGATGCCCTGTACGAGCGCACGGGCGTGCGCGTCGCGTTCACCGGACGCGCGGGCGGGGTGAGCGAAGGCCCGTATTCCTCGCTCAACTTGGGTAATCACGTGGGCGACGACCCTGCGTCGGTCGAGCGCAACCGAATGCTCGTGCTGGAAGCGCTCGATGCGGCCGACGTTCCGCTCGTGGTGCCCAGCCAGGTGCACGGGGAAGTCGTGGTGGAGCTCGACGACGCGTCGCCCGAGGCGCTCGGTGCCGCACGCGAAGCGGCGCTCGCGGGCGCCGACGCTCTTGTCGCCACCGTTCCCGGGATCGCGGCGCTGCTGTGCTTCGCCGACTGCGTCCCCGTGATCGCCGTGTCGCCGACGGGCCGATTCGCGGTGGCGCACGCCGGATGGCGCGGCGTGGAGAACGGCGTGGCCGCGAAGGCCGTCCGCGCGCTCGCGCGGGCCGATGCCGCCGAGCTGGGGGAGGATGCGGCGAACGGCTACAACGTGTACGTGGGGCCGCACATCCACGCGTCCTGCTTCGAGACGGGCGCCGACGTGCGCAAGCGCTTCGAAGACCGCTTCGGTTCCTCCTGCATTCCCGACGAACGCCATGTCGACCTGCTGGAGGCGTTGACGGTCGGGCTCGAAGAGGCAGGCATCGATCGCGCGCGCGTGGCTGATGCGGGCGTGTGCACGGCATGCTCGTGCGACGAATTCTTCTCGTACCGCGCCGCGGGCGGCATCTGCGGGCGCCATGGCGCGGTGGCGTTTCGAAAGGCTGGGTGAGCGGCATGGGATTCAAAGAGCGCTACGAGCGCACGGTCGCAGAGGCGGCCGCCTGTTGCGAGGCGTGCGGGCGCGATCCGAAGAGCGTGGTCGTAGTGGCGGTGTCGAAGACGGTAGGTGCCGACGAAGTGGCCGAGGCCATCGAGGCCGGCGCGCACGACTTCGGCGAGAACCGCCCGGACTCCCTCGAGGGGAAGCGCGCTCGCTTTCCGCAGCAGACCTGGCACTTCATCGGCAACATCCAATCGCGCCGCATTCCCGACATCGTGCGGGATGCCGCGCTCGTGCACTCGCTGTACCAACAGCGTCACGTGCCGAAGTTCGACGCCGCAGCTGCGGCGTCGGGCAAGGTGCAAGACGTGCTGCTCGAGGTGAACGTGTCGGGGGAGGCGAGCAAGAGCGGTCTCGCGCCGAGCGAGGTGGCCGGCATGTTGGAGTACTGCGCGGGCTTTCCGCACGTGCGCGTGCGCGGGCTTATGACGATGGCGCCGCAGGGCGATGCGCAACGGGCTCGCGCATGCTTCGCCGATCTGGCGCGTTTGCGCGACAAAGTGCGGCTTGGGCTCGACGGGGAACAGGCCGCCGTATTCGATGAGCTTTCTATGGGCATGAGCGAAGACTGGCATGAGGCGATAGCCGAGGGCGCTACCATAGTGCGCATCGGGCGAGCCCTGTTCGACGACGCTTTCGAGGGCCCCGCGCATGCGTGAGAGCGCGGCGCGGCCATGACGCTGAACGCAGCGGCGGCTGGACCGCCGGATAAGAAACGAAGCAGGTGAACGGTATGGAGCTGCCAAAGATCAAGAAATCGGAGCACGGAATGCTCGAGGGAATCAAATCGAAACTGGGTTTCGCAGACGCCAACCCGCATTACGACGACGGCTACTACGACGAGGGGTTCGACGACTACAGCGAGGAGTACGGCGAGTACGGTCCCGACTACAACGAGGACGATTTCCCCGCCGACGATGCTCCCGGTTCGCGTTATGAGCCCTATGCGCCCGTGACTTCGCGTCCTGCGCGCGCCTCGCACGCGCGCTCCTCGGCGCGCAGCTCGTCCGTGGGATCCGCGAAGCTCGTGTCCATCGACGACGTGCGCGCGCACACCCAGGTGCCCGAGAGCCTCAACCGCGATCCGTTGCCGCCTCGCCGCGTGACGTCGCCTTCAAGCGGCTCCTACCGCGGCGATCGCACCATGGTGGAAGCGGCGCAGCCCGCCCCGGCGAACACGCCTATCGCGCGTGCGGCCGCCGCAGCGAACCGCGAGCGCTCCGAGAGCCTGAACTCGCTGTTCACCTCCACGTCCGACGATGCGCCGAGCGTTTCTGGGCCTTCTGGCTCGGGCGTCGCGGTGCAAACGGCAACCACCGCTTCGGGCGCTACCGTGGCAACCGCCACGGCGACGACTGCGGCGTTCGATCCGTTCGACGCCTACGCGGGCGCCGGGGCGGTCAAGCACAACCCCTCCCGCTCGGTCACCGTGCTCAAGCCGGCCAGCTACGCCGAGGTCGAGCGCATCGCGAAGGCTCTCAAGGCGGGGGATGTGGTGGTGCTCGCGCTGCGTAACACGCCCGACAATCTGTCGAAGCGCATCCTCGACTTCTCGTTCGGCGTGTCGAGCGCTCTCGACGCCAGCGTGGACTGCGTGGCCGACAAGGTGTTCGTCATCTCGCGCGGTGCTGCGCTCACCGATGCCGAGCGCATGAGCCTGCGCGGGCAGGGCGTGCTGTGATCCCGTATTCGATTCTTCGCCGGCGCGGCTGCCGCCGCCCGACGTTCTAAGGAGTAGAACGCATGTTGAGCATCAAATACCTCATCGTGTCGCTTGCCGATGCGTACAGTATGGTGCTGTTCGTCTACGTGCTCATGTCGTGGTTTCCCACCGACCGTGGCATCTTGGCGGACATCAACCGGGTACTGGCCAAAGTGTGCGACCCGTATCTCAACCTCTTCAGGAAGCTGATACCCCCGCTTGGAGGTATGGTGGACGTTACGCCCATCATCGCCCTGCTTGTATTACAATTTGGAGTACGTTTACTGATAAACTTGTTTTAATGCGTAGAATCATGTTCGCACGCGAACAAGACGAAGGGACTACAGATGGCTATCACCTCGGCTGAGATACACAACCAGAGCTTCTCGATCGATCGCAAAGGCTACGACGTCGACGAAGTCGATGTGTTCCTCGAGCATGTCGCCGACGAGATCGACGGCATGAACGCCCAGATCGCCCAACTCGAGAACCAGCTGGACGATCGTAAGTTCGAAGGCTTCGACACGCCGGCTCGCGTCGAAGCTCCCGTCGTCGTGACGGACGATGCCGCGCTGGCCGAGAAGGACGCGCGCATCGCCGATTTGGAGCGCCAGCTCGAGGCCAAAAAGGCCGACGACAACGCCATCGCGCAGGCTCTCATCATCGCGCAGCGTTCTGCAGACGAGATCATCGCGAACGCGAATGCCCAGGCAGCGGCCACCATCAAAGATGCCGAGGACGAGGGCACGCGTATCGTGGACAAGGCGGAAGCCGAGCGCCAGAAGGTGCTCGACGCCATCAAGAAGCTCGAGGACGACCGCGAGGACGTGCGCGAGGACTACCGGGACCTGCTCACCGACTTCATCGGCGACGCTACGCGCAAGCTGGCCGAGATCGGCGGCGAGATGCCCGCTTCCCTGCCGGTAAGCGCCCATGCGCGCACGATCGACGTGGTCGAGACCACCGCTACGGGCCGTGTGACGGCTCCGGCGCAGGCCCCCATCAACCGCGACGGCGCGGGCGCGTACTCCGTGCCCCAGGCGACGGGCGCCGTGGTGGCGCCGGCCACGCCGACTCCTTCTGGCGTCGAGAAGGATCTTTCCGGTTTCGGCGATGCCGACGATGCTTTCGAGTTCGAGGAAATCGACTAAACCGCGCGCATCATCACGCTCGCAGCATGGACGACGAAACGCGCTCCCGCCCGGGAGCGCGTTTTTTTTTCGCCGACAGGAAACGCTTAGGGTTTTCCCTGATTTTTGTCGCCATCTTTTGGAGATCGTTGACGGTGACGTTACGTCATCGCGTATGCTCGATTGCAGTTCGAGCGCGCGGGGGACGCGCGGCAAGGCGAGAGGAAAGGCGGCGGCCGAGCTTCGGTCGCCTCGGAGGAGCATCCATGACCGATCGGAACTACCTGACTATCGGCGAGCTGGCGCGACGCGTCGGCGTGACGGTGCGCACCATCCAGTACTACGACCAGCAGGGGCTGCTGTCGCCATCGGCGAAGGGTCCGCAGAACCAGCGCCTGTACACCGACGACAACGTGAAAGACCTGTATCGCATTCTGACCTTGAAGTACCTCGGGCTGTCGCTGGCCCAGATCAAATCCGATGCAGCTCTTTACCGAGAGCCGGCAGCATTGCAGGAGTTGGCAGACGAGCAGATGGATGCTATCGAAGAGCAGTTCCAATCGCTGTTCAAGCGCATGACCACGCTGCGCTCCCTGCATGACGAGTCGCTCGACGATGCGTCTGTGAACTGGGAGGCCATGGCCGACACTATCGAACGCTGCCAAGGCGAGAGCCAGTTCTTCTGGCGCCTCACTTGCATCCGCGACGACGCTCCGGCTTCGGAGGAGGCCGCCGAGAACCAAGTGGCGCGCGGTGAATCCGTGTCGAAGTGGCACGAGCTGATCGCCGACACCATCCGCCTCATGCCTGCCGGCGAGCCCGTGGACAGCGAACGAAACCGCGAGTTGGCCAAGCGCTACCTCGAGTTGGATATGGAACAGGACACGGCGCGCGCTGAGCAGAACTTCATCCTCATGGAGAACATCGCCCCTCATGCCGGCGGCGACGGATCGTTCGACGAGCTGCGTCAAGCGGTGTTCGACCATCTGGAAGCCATCGTCGCCTCCTACCGTTCCCGCCCCGATCCGGCCGAATAGGCTGCGATCTCGGCGCCGTGCGGGTGCCGCAAAACCTCATCTCTCCTACCTCCCTTTGCGGCTCCCGCACGGCACGTCATACCCTCGTTCGGTTTCAGCAAGCATGGCGCCGCCAAAAGGCGAAGCCGCAACCAAGAAAGGATACGCCTATGCTCGTGTCGTGGATGACGACGAACAAGTGCAACCTCAAGTGCGTCCATTGCTACCAGGACGCCGAGGAGGCCACTGACAAAGAGCTCTCCTGCGAGGAGGGCAAGAAGATGATCGACGAGATCGCCCGCGCCGGCTTCAAGGTGATGATCTTCTCGGGCGGCGAGCCTCTCATGCGCCCCGATATCTACGAGCTGGTGGCGCACGCTGCCTCGCGCGGGCTGCGCCCCGTGTTCGGCTCGAACGGCACGCTCATCACGCCGGAGGTCGCCGTGCGGCTGAAGGAGGCCGGAGCCTGCGCCATGGGCATCTCGGTGGACAGCCTCGATGCCGTCAAGCACGACAGGTTCCGCGGGCTCGAGCACGCCTACGACCTCACCATGGCGGGCATCGAGGCCTGCAAGCAGGCGGGCCTGCCGTTCCAGCTGCACACCACCGTCGTGGATTGGAACCGCGACGAGGTGTGCGCCATCACCGACTTCGCCGTGGAGATCGGCGCTATGGCCCACTACGTGTTCTTCCTCATCCCCGTGGGGCGCGGCAAGTTCATCCAGGAGACATCGCTCGAGGTGCTGGAGAACGAGCAGCTGCTCAAGGACATCATGACGAAGGCCTCGCAGGTGCCCATCGACGTGAAGCCCACGTGCGCGCCTCAGTTCACGCGCGTGGCGAAGCAGCTGGGCGTGGACACGCGCTTCGAGCGCGGCTGCTTGGCCGGCCTCACGTACTGCGTCATCGGCAGCGAGGGCATCGTGCGTCCCTGCGCCTACATGACCGAGGAGGCGGGCGACGTGCGCGAGACTCCCTTCGATGAAATCTGGGCGTCGAGCCCCGTGTTCGAGAAGCTGCGCACGCAGGCGTACTCCGGCTCGTGCGGCACCTGCGACTACGCGCAAGGCTGCGGCGGCTGTCGCGCCCGCGCCGCCTACTACCACGACGGCGACATCTTGGCCCAAGACGACTACTGCGCCCACGGTAACTCGTTGGTTGCAGCCGCCGTCTAAACCGTCGACATCGAAAGGACCACTCATGACCACTATCTCCGAACGCATCGTTCCCTCTGCCGTCGCCGCGTCCCTTGCTGCGGCGATGCTGCTGGCCGGCTGCTCGGCCGCTCAGCCGAACGCCGATGCCGAGGCAAGCGCTCCGCAAACAGAAGCCCCGGCCGCCTCTCAGGCCGGAGCGGTCACGTTCACCGACGACACGGGCGCCGAGGTGACCGTCGACAATCCGCAGCGCGTGGTCGCCTGCATGGGCAGTTTCGCCAGCATATGGGAGCTTGCGGGCGGCACGCTCGTGGGCGCATCCGATGATGCGTTCACGTTGTCCGACTACGATCTGAAGTCCGAAAACGTGCAGAAGGTGGGCGACTTCTCGAACCCGAACCTCGAGTCCATCATCGCGCTGGAACCCGACTTCGTGATCATGACGAGCGGCTCGGGCGGCCGCGGCGGCGACTCGAACCAGACCGACCTCAAGGCGGCGCTCGCAGCGTCGAACATCCCGGTGGCGTGCTTTCAGGTGACGACGTTCGCAGATTACGAGCGCATGCTGCGCACCTGCTGCGACATCACGGGACGCGACGATCTCTACGAACAGAACGCCCAGGCCGTGTCCGAGCGCATCAAGGCGATCACGGCCAAGGTGCCTGCGGGCGAGGCGCCCACGGCGCTGGTGCTGACCACATTCTCGGGCGGCACCCGCGTGCAGGCGTCCTCGACGATGACGGGCGCCATGCTGGCCGATCTGGGCGTCAAGAACCTGGCAGACGAGAATCCCAGCCTGCTCAAGGATTTCAGCCTGGAATCGATCATCGAGATGAACCCCGACTACATCTTCGTGGTGCCCATGGGCAATGACGACGCGGCCGCCATGAAGGCGCTCGAGGATCAAACGGCTGCCAATCCCGCCTGGTCGACGCTCGATGCGGTTCAGAACGGCCGTTACGTCACGCTCGACCCGCATCTGTTCCAGTACAAGCCGAACGAGCGCTGGGATCAGAGCTACCAGGTGCTGTTCGACGCTCTGTACGCGTAAAGCGAAGGCCGTCCGGTGACTTCGTTCAACCGTGAAAAGGCCGCACCGCTCGCAATCGCCGTATCCGCCTCCGTCCTGGCGGCGGTGACGGCGGCAGCCTTCCTCGTGGGGTCGTCGTCGGTGAGCCTAGGCGATCTTGTCGCCTGGGCCACGGGCGGCGACGTGAGCGCGTCGGCGAAGAGCATCCTCGTGAACGTTCGCCTGCCGCGCGTGCTGGCGGCGCTTCTGGCAGGAGGCGCGCTGGCCGTGGCGGGCGCCATCATCCAGGCCGTGCTGGACAACCCGCTGGCAAGCCCCAACATCATCGGCATCAACTCGGGCGCCGGGCTGTTCGTGCTGATCGCCGCCAGCGTGTTTCCCAGCGCGCTCTGGCTGCCGCCGCTCGCGGCATTTGCGGGCGCGTTGGCCACGGCGCTCATCATCTTCGGCATCTCGCTGGGCGCCAGCACGTCGAGGCTCACCGTGGTGCTGGCGGGCATCGCCATCACGTCGGTGTTCGGTGCGGGCATGAACACCATCCTCATCGTGAACCCCGACGCCTACATCGGCTCGTCGGCGTTCCTCGTGGGCGGTTTGGCCGGCGTGCTCATGGACGACCTGTGGTGGCCCGCCGTTTACATCGTGGCAGGCCTCGCCGCGGCTCTGCTTGCGGCGGGCAGGCTGAACATCATGGCGCTCGGCGACGACACGGCCCATGCGCTGGGCATGAACGTGGGCGCGTGCCGGCTGGCCATGCTGGGCCTCGCCGCCGTGCTGGCGGGCGCGGCCGTCAGCTTCGCAGGCCTGCTGGGGTTCGTGGGGCTCATCATCCCGCACCTCGTGCGGTTCTTCGTCGGGCACGACAACCGCATCGTGCTGCCGTTGTCGGCCGTGTCGGGCGCGGCGTTCGTCGTCGTGTGCGACCTGCTGGCGCGCGTGCTGTTCGCACCCTACGAGGTGCCGGTGGGCATCCTCATGGCGTTCCTCGGCGGCCCCTTCTTCATCTACCTCATCTTGAAGAACAGGAGGGGAAGCCTTGAATAATGCGCCTGCATCCTGCGGGGCCGAGGGCCGAGAGGTCCGGCGCTCAAACAGTCCTGCTCGTACGAACAGCCCGCTGGGCTGTTCGGCTCGTCGCGGCGCCGCGAAGCAAGTCCCCTCGGGGAAACTCGCGGCGGACCTCTCGGCCCTCGGCCCCTCGACCGCAGAGGTCGCGCAGCCCTGTGTTCCTGCCATCGAGCTTCGCGAGGTGTCGTTCTCCTACGGCAAGGAACCGTTCATCGAGGGGCTTTCCGCGATGTTTTCGCATGGGGCGGTGACCAGCATCGTCGGCCCGAACGGCTGCGGGAAGTCCACGATGGTCAAACTCGTCGACGGCTTGCTGCGGCCGCAGGCGGGGGAGGTGCGCGTCGGCGGGGTGCCCACGCTGTCGCTCAAGGCGAAGGCGCGCGCCCGCCGGGTGGCCGTGCTGGCCCAGGCCAGCCGCCCTCCGGCGATGACGGTGGAGGCGCTCGTAGCATGCGGGCGCAATCCGTACCAGGCGCATCAGGGGAAGCTCTCGCGCGAGGATCGCGAGCACGTGGAGCGCGCCCTCGAGCTTGCGGGCATCGCGCGGTTTCGGACGCAGGAGCTGAGGCGGCTGTCGGGCGGCGAGCGCCAGCGCGCGTTCATAGCCATGACGTTGGCGCAGGACACCGACCTCATCGTGCTCGACGAGCCCACCACCTACCTCGACATCCGCGCCTGCCACGAGACGATGGAGCTGGTCCGCCGCTTGAACGAGGAGGCGGGCAAGACCATCGTCATGGTCATCCACGATCTCGACCTGGCGCTGCGCTACTCAGACCGTTTGCTGGTCATGGAACGCGGGCGCGCCTCGGCGGCCGGCACGGTGGAGGAGGTGCTCGCAACCGGCGCCATCGAGCGGGCCTTCGGCGTGAGCATCCGTCCGCACGAGGCCGCCGAGGGACGGGCCTACACGCTGTTCCCGGCGTAGGGTTCTGCGATGCGGCTCCGCAGGCCTGGCATCGCGAACCGTCCGGTAAACGTTGGGCGCGAATTGCAACCTATGGCAGAAAACGCGGGGCATTGGTCGCAGATTCCTCGCATGCGGAATCTGCGACCAGGCCTTATGTGCCCGCGCAATACCGAACCATCCGCGAAGCCTCGACCGCCTTTGCCATGGCTATCGTTTTGCGCCCAATCGAACGGGGTGCGCCGGGGCCGGGCCGCAAACCGCCCTAGCGCGTCGGCATCGCGAAGCCTTCCAGCGCCTCGTTCAGGTACTCGTTGAACGCCTTCATGGCTGCGAAGCTGTCCAGCAGCGCGCGGCGGCAGGCCTCGTCGTCGGCGACGACGGCATCGTCGAAGTGCTCTTCCACCGCCCAGCACTTGCACTTCAGGTACTCGGCGGCCGGGCTCTGCGGGTCGTAGCCCTTCGGCACGTTCTTCAGCGGCATGCCGACGAACCGGAAGCGCTCGGCGAACCCCGGCGCCTCGACGATGTCGAGGAAGGCCTGCGGGTCGGCCGCGATGCGGTCGCGCACCATGCGCGTGGCGTCCTTGAAGTGCAGCGCGAACAGGCCCCCTCCCGCGAACGACCCGCCAGGCGTCACGCTGACGAAGTACCCCACGGGCACCGGCATGCGCCCGGCGGGGGAGATGTGCGCACGGAACGTCGGATTGTACGGCGACTTGTCGTCGCTGAACCGCGTGTCGCGGTTGATGCGGAACACGAGGTCCTTGGCATCGAGCGCCGCCAAGCACGGCTCCGTTTCCGCGAGGTCGGCTATGCAGCCCTGCACGAGCTCCAGAAACGCGTTCTGCGCCTCCTTCTTCCGCTTCTTGTGGGCGTGCATCCAGTCGAGGGAATTGTTCTCGCGCAGGTCGGCCAGGAAATCCAGCATGAGGACGTTAGGCATGGGAGGCCTCCTTGCCGGCGTTCACCACGGCGTCGAAGCTGGCGGTGCCCATGCACGCTTCCAGCAGCTCCTTGGCGCGCGGCGTGGGGCGGTAGGAGGGAAGCCGGTCGAACAGGCTGGCGTAGCCGTCCATCTCGTCCATGGCGTCGACGAAGGCGTCCTGCGCGCGCTCCTCCTCGGTGAGCTCGAGGTACTCCAGGTTGTGCGGGGCCAGCCGATGCGTGGCGATGGCGAAGTTCACGCGCCGCTCGCACGAGCACGTCTCCGCGCCGCCGTGCTGACAGTACGCGCCCAAAAACTCGGCGACCGTCTTGCGGGCGCGCGACAGGCGCTGGCGGTACGCCTCGGGCGTGATGCCCAGCACGTCGGCCGCGGTGGAGCTGTCCACCTTGAACATGGTGCCCAGCACGTAGGCGCAGCGGCTGTCGGCGTCGAGGCACTGCAGCATCACGTTCGTGCACGACAGCTTCAGCTCGCGCGCCAGCATGCCGCGGTCGACCCCTTCGGACAGGTCGGGGACGTCCTTCGCGCGCTCGTCGACGATGTCGGCCCCGTACATCTCGAAGCTGAACGGGGCGTTCGCGAACTGATGCGTGCGGCAGTCCTTGAGGTGGTTCACGGCGATGCGGTACACCCATGTGGAGAACGCGCTCTCCTTGCGAAACGTCGAGAGCCGGGTCATGATCTTGACCGCGATCTCCTGGCTCGCGTCCTCGGCGTCGTGGACGGTGCCCAGGAACCTGAGCGCAAGGTTGAACACGAGCCCGCTCGTGGACCGCAGCAGTTCCTCCAACGCCTGGCCGTCGCCTACGATGGCCTTGTCCACCAGGTCGAGCTGCGCTTCTTTCGATAATTCTTCGCGATGCATGGTGCCGCCTTCCGCGAAAGGCCCGCCGGGCGCTTCCGCTCGTCTCGTCGTCGGCCGGGCGCTCTGCGATGCGCCCGATGCCTTCCTTCGATAGGTTAGACGGTCGAATGTCGGAAGTGTGACGGAAAACGTGGAAAAAAAGAATGCGAGCGGGCCGGTAAGCCGGGTTCTGTCGTTGGACGACCATTTATCTCGAACGCCTGTCGCCAGACGCCTCTAGCACGCAACCCGAACGTACGGCGGGCAACCGTGTCGCGTTCCTATTTGCGCTTGCTCCAGATGGGGTTTTCCAAGCCGCGCCGTTGCCGGCGCGCTGGTGCGCTCTTACCGCACCGTTTCAGCTTTTCTCCCGTTTCTGCGCGCCGAAGCGCGTGTTCGCGGGGGAGTCTTCTTTTCTGTGGCACTTTCCGTCGGGTCGCCCCGCCCAGCCGTTAGCTGGCATCTTGCCCTATGGAGCCCGGACTTTCCTCACGCCGAAGCGCGCGATCGTCTGGCCCGCTCGCGTATGGTATTCTATCACGATCGGTACGGCTCGAAGGTAAGGAAAGTGTGGAACATGGCTACGTGCGCGCTCGTGGGGGCGGTCGATTTCAACGCGGAGGACTTCAAGGCCCGCCAGGCGGCCGGGGAGTTCGACTATGTCATCGCGGTGGACGCGGGCTTCGCGCACCTCGAGGCCATTGGTGCGGTGCCCGACATGGCTGTGGGCGACTTCGACTCGCTCGGCTATGTGCCGAAGTGCCGCCGCGTGTCGCGCCACCCGGTCAAGAAGGACAAGAGCGACATGGAGCTGGCCATGGAGAAGGCGTTGTCCTGGGGCCACGACGAGCTGATCGTCTACGGCGCGCTGGGAGCGCGGCTCGACCACACGCTGGCGAACCTGCAGCTGTTCGCGAAGTTCTCCGAGCGCGACGTGTACGTGACCGCCGTCGCCGACACGTACGCCGTGCGGCTGCTCACCGGTCCCGACGTGTTCGAGCTGCCGGCGCTTGGCGGGGGAACCGTGTCGGTGTTCTCGGCCAACGACATGGCGCGCGGCGTCATCGAGCGCGGCATGGAGTACTCCATCGACGACGAGCCGTTGTCGAACCGCACCTCGCGCGGGCTGTCGAACGAACTGACCGGCGAGGAGGCCACGGTAGCCGTCGAGGAGGGCACGCTGTACGTGTTCTACCCGCTGGCGTAAAACGAACGCAGGCCGGTCTCGGCCGGTCGGAACCACCGGCGCCACCCAAGGGTTTTCCCCTCTTATATCGACCTATCTCGAGAAACGCCGTTGACGGCGACGCTACGTCATAACCTATGCTCGAACGCAGCCGGTCGAAGTCCGGCTGCAGGCGAAGCGCCCGCGCATCGATGCGCGGGCAAGACGAGAATCCGACATAATTTCAAACGCGTGGTCCTGCAGAGGTCCTGAGATCCGGCATGCCCGGCTCGGGTACCCGTGCGCCTGCCGGCCGCAAGGCTCGTCGGCGGTGGGATCGCGCGGAGAGGAGGTCGCATGGTCGAGACGGTTCGCGAGCGAATTCCCGACGGCGCGGAAGAGGGAGCATCGTACTATCCGGTGTTCCTCGACGTGCGGGGAAGGACGGCGCTCGTGGTGGGCGGCGGGGCCGTCGCCGAGCGGAAGGCCGCAGGCCTTGCCCGGGCGGGCGCGTGCGTTCGAGTCGTGGCGCCGACGGTCACGGCGGGCTTGGAGGCGCAGGCGCGCGACGGCCTCGTCGATCTGAGGCGCCGCGCATTTCGCGAAAACGACGTCGAGGGCGTGTTTCTCGTGTACGCTGCCACCGACGACGCGGCGGTGAACGAGGCGGTGTACGCCGAAGCCGAGGCGCGCGGCGTGCCGGCGAACGTCGTGGACGATCCTGCGCATTGCAGCTTCATCGTGCCGTCGGTGGTGCGGCGCGGGCCGTTGCAGTTGGCCGTGTCCACGTCGGGCGCCGCGCCTGCGCTTGCGAAGCGGCTGCGGCGGGAGCTGGAAGGGCGCTTTCCCGAGGATTGGGCGGTCTACGTGGACCTGCTGGCCGAGGTGCGCGCCCTCGTGCGTTCGCGCATGGCCGGCGGCGAAGCCGAGCGCGCCCCGGTGCTCGAGGCCGCTTGCGACCTGGGAGTGCTCGAGCGCCTGCGCGCAGGCGAGCGGCTCGATGCCGAGGCCGTGTACGCGGAAGCGCTTCGAGCGGCCCGCGCCGGGGCGGGTGACGGGCGATGACGCTCGTGGTCGTGGGCGTTAGCCATAAGACCGCCGGCGTCGAGCTGCGCGGCAAGCTGGCCGTTCCCGCCGATCGCCTTCGCGCGGACCTCTCGCGCCTGCTGGCGAACGACGAGGTGTCCGAGGCCGTCGTCCTCTCGACGTGCAATCGGACCGAGGCGTACGCCGTCGTGCTGGCCGCTCCCAAGGGCGTCCGCGCCATCGTCGAGACCCTCCGTCGCAACGCGGGCCTGGATGCGGATGGGGTGCGGGAGCTCGACCGGGCACTCGTCGTGAAGCAGGGGCCGGGCGCGGTGGAGCATCTGTTCCGGGTCGTTTCCTCCCTCGACTCGCTCGTGCTCGGCGAAGCGCAGATCATCGGGCAGGTGCGCCGCGCGTTCGCCGCCGCCGAAGACGCGGGGGCTGTGGGCGAGACGACGCGCCGGCTGTTCCGCAGCGCGCTCGAGGTGGGCAAGCGCGTGCGAGAGGAAACGGCGATCGGCGAGCGGCCGGTGTCGGTTTCCACGGCGGCCGTGCAGCTTGCGGAACGCGCGCTGGGAGAGCTCCGCGGCAGGCGCGCCCTCGTGGTGGGGACTGGCGAGATGGGACTGCTCGCGCTTTCGTACCTCGAAGAGCGCGGCGTGAGCGACATCGTGGTGGCGAACCGCACGTTCGAGCGCGCCGAGGAGGCGGCGGCACGCGTCGGCGGCACGCCGGCGATGCTCGACGAGTTGGGAGAGCGGCTCGCGCAAGCCGATCTCGTGGTGGCGTGCGCGGGCGGCGAGGACGTCCTGATCGCACGCGACGCGCTGGCGCGCGCCGTCGAGGCGCGCGGTGCCGATGCGTCGCCGATCGTGGTGGTCGATGTGGGACTGCCGCGCACGGTGGATCCGGCCTGCGCCGACGTGGCGGGCGCCGTCTGCTTCGACCTCGACGACCTTGATGCCGCCATGGCCGAGAACGCACGCTCGCGCGCTGCCGAGTCGGTGCGCGCCGAGGCGCTGGTCGCCCGGCAGACAGACGCGTTCCTCGCGTGGATGCAAGAGCGCGACGTCATTCCCACGGTGAAGCAGATGCATGGCAAGGCGCGCGGCGTGTGCGCATCCGAGGCGGCCCGCGCGGCGAAAGCGCTTGCCGCCCTGCACGGCGTCGAGACGTCCGAGGAGGAGCGGGCCGTGCTTGAGGCGCTGGCAAGCGCGGTGGCCAAGAAGCTGCTCCACGGCCCTGCCGCTCGCCTTCGAAAACAAGCGGGCGATCCGGATGCGTACCGCTACACCGAGGCGGCGCGCTACCTGTTCGGCCTCGACGCGTATCCGCAGGGGTTCTCGTGCCGAAGCGACGAGGGGCGCACGTGCCGCCTCGTTTCCGGATCGGCATGCGCCCGCCATGGCGGCGACGCGTGCCCCCACCATCGAGAGGAGCGTTCGTGCATCGTATGAGAATCGGAACGCGCGGCAGCAAGCTCGCGCTCTGGCAGGCGCATCACGTGGCCGATCTTCTGCGCGCCGCCAGCCCCGGCATGGACGTGAGCGTCGAGGTCGTCAAGACGAAAGGCGATAGGATCCTCGGCGTCGCGCTGTCGAAGATCGGCGACAAAGGGCTGTTCACGAAGGAGCTCGAACAGGCGCTGTTCGACGGCCGCGTGGACATGTGCGTGCATTCGATGAAGGACGTGCCCACGGCGCTGCCGGAAGGGCTCGCGCTGGCGGGCTGCCTTATTCGTGCCGATGCGCGCGACGTGCTGGTGGCGGCGTCGGGCACGACGTTCGCGGGCCTGCCGGCAGGCTCCCGGGTGGGCACGGGCGCGCTCAGGCGCCTGTCCCAGCTGCGGGCGGTGCGCGACGACCTCGACTACGTCGAGGTTCGCGGCAACCTGGACACTCGCATCGCCAAGGTGCGCGACGGCGCGCTCGACGCCGTCGTGTTGGCGGCTGCCGGCATCGAGCGCATGGGATGGAGCGCCGAGGTCGCCGAGGCATTCTCCGTCGATACCGTCGTGCCGGCGGTAGGGCAGGGCGCGATCGGGCTCGAGGTCCGTGCGGACGACGAGCGGACGGCGCGGGCCTGCGCGCAGGTGCGCTGCGCCGCCACCGATGCATGCGTGGCTGCGGAACGCCACGTCATGCGCGCTTTGGACGGCGGCTGCCAGGTTCCCATCGGAGCCTATGCGCGCTATGAGGAGGGGCTGCTCGTGCTGGACGCGTTCGTGGGCTCGCTCGACGGCTCGCACGTGCTGAGAAGCCGTCTGTCCGCAGCGTCGCAGCCGCCCAACGACACGGACGCGGTCGAGGCGGCCGTCCGAGAAGCCCGCGCGCTCGCGCAGCGGGCGGTGGAGGAGTTTGAGGCCCAGGGCGCGCGTGCCGTGCTCGACGCGGTGCGGGCCGCGGGCGACGAAAGGCCGCTCGCATGACGGCGCAGGGGGTGGAGGCTCTGCTCGTGGGAGCGGGGCCGGGCGATCCGAACCTGCTCACGCTCGCGGGAGCGGCCGCGCTTTCGCGAGCCGACGTCGTGGTGTACGACTACTTGGCGAATCCGGCTCTGTTGGCGCACGCGCCGCAGGACGCCGAGCGCGTGTACGTGGGCAAAAAGGGCTTTTCGGAGCATGTGACCCAACGTCAGATCAACGAGCTGCTGGTGCAGCGTGCGCGCGATCTGGCCGCGCGCGGAGGCGGGGTGCTCGTGCGTCTCAAGGGCGGCGACCCGTTCGTGTTCGGGCGCGGCGGCGAAGAGGCGCTCGCGCTCGCCGAGGCGGGGTTCCCTTGCCCGATCGTGCCGGGCGTGACGAGCGGCGTGGCCGCACCCGCCTTCGCGGGCATCCCCGTCACGCACCGCGGGTTGGCCTCGTCGGTGACGTTCGTCACGGGAAGCGAGGATCCGACGAAGGCCGAGACGGCCGTCGACTGGAGCGGCATCGCCCACGGCGCCGACACGCTGTGCTTCTACATGGGCGTGCGCAACCTGCCCGTCATCGCGCGGCGGCTGATGGAGGCGGGGCGCTCGGCCGACACGCCGGTCTCCCTCGTCCGCTGGGGCACGACGCCCATGCAGGAGGTGCTTGCGGGAACGTTGGCCACCATCGCCGAACGTGCGGCGGCCGTCGGGTTCAAGGCGCCGGCCATCATCGTCGTGGGCGCCGTGGCCGCCCTGCGCGAGCGGTTGGCTTGGTACGAGCCCGGCCCGCTTGCGGGCACGACCGTCGCCGTCACGCGCACGCGCGCCCAGGCGAGCGGGCTGACGGAGCGGCTGCGTGCGCTCGGCGCTTCGGTCATCGAGCTGCCCGTCATCTCCATCGCAGCGCCGTCCTCGTTCAGCGGCGTCGACTCGTGCATCGAACGCCTCGCCGGCTACCGGTTCGTCGTGTTCACGAGCGCGAACGGAGTGAAGGCGTTTTTCGAACGCCTCGTGCTCGCAGGGCTGGACGCCCGCGCGCTCGCCTGCGCGCGCATCGCCGCCATCGGGCCCGCCACGGCGGCTGAGCTGGCCGAGCGCGGGATCGTCGCCGACCTCGTGCCCGGCGAGTTCCGGGCCGAAGCGGTGGCGGACCTGCTCATCGAGGCGGGCTTGACGGACGGCGACTGGGTGCTCGTGCCGCGAGCCCTCGAGGCGCGCGACGTGCTGCCTCGGATGCTGCGCGCCTGCGGAGCGCGCGTGGACGTCGTCCCCGTGTACCGCACCGTGCCTCCGTCGCGCGCTTCGGCAGAACCCGCCTTGGCGAGCTTGATAGCCGGGGAAGCGGACGCCGTGACGTTCACCTCGTCGTCCACGGTGCGCAACTTCGTCGGCCTCGTGCGCGACGTTGCGCCGAACCCGGTCGAGGTGCTCGAGCGCCTCGACTTCTATTCCATCGGGCCCATCACCACCACCACCGCTCGCGACGAGTCGCTGCGCATCGCGGCCCAGGCCGAAGCGTACACGATCGACGGCCTGGTCGAGGCCATCGTCAAGCACCGCGCCTCGTGCGTCAACGAAACGTGAAGGAGCGTATATGATCGGAATATCCAAGCTGTACTGCGGGGCGGTCGAGCCTGCCGACGTGCTGCGCTACAACCGCGAGTCGGGCAAGCTCCCCAGCGAGCTGCTGCAGTTCTCGCGCGACAAGAAACCCGTCGTGGTGTGGAACTGCACGCAGACGTGCAACCTGCGCTGCGTGCACTGCTACGCGGGATCCGAGTGCAAGAGCTACGAGGGCGAGATGTCTTCCGGCGAGGCGAAGGCCATGATCGACGACCTGTCCGCGTTCGGCGCGCCCGTGCTGCTGTTCTCGGGAGGGGAGCCGTGCATGCGCGAGGACGTGGTCGAGCTCATGCAGCACGCGAAAGATCGCGGCATGCGCGTGGTCCTGTCGACGAACGGCACGCTCATCACGCCTGAGCTGGCGGCGCGCTTCGCCGACGTGGGGCTTTCGTACGTGGGCGTGTCGCTCGATGGCGCGCGCGAGACGCACGACGAGTTCCGCGGCCTGCCCGGCAGCTTCGACCGCGCCATCGAGGGCATGCGCAACGCGAAGGCGGCGGGCATCAAGGTGGGCCTGCGCATGACCGTCAACAAGCGCAACTGGCGCGAGATAGGCGACGTGTTCGACATCATGGAGGCGGAAGGCGTGAAGCGCGCCTGCTTCTACCACCTCGTGTACACGGGGCGGGGGAGCGCGCTCATGGATGAGGACCTCGACCATGCCGAGACGCGTGCGGCTGTGCGCCTCATCATGGACCGGACGCGCGACTGGTTCGACCGGGGCGGGTCGCCCGAGATCCTCACGGTGGACAACCACGCCGACGGGCCCTTCGTCTACCTGGAGCTTCTGCGCGAGAACCCGGCACGCGCCGAAGAGGTGCTGCAGCTGCTCCAATGGAACCGCGGCAACTCCACGGGCGCGGGCATCGGGTGCGTGAGCTGGGACGGGGAGGTGTACGCCGACCAGTTCTGGCGCCATTTCCCGCTGGGCAACGTGCGCGAGCGGACGTTCTCGGAGATATGGGGCGACACGAGCCGCGCCACCGAGCAAAGCGAGCTCATGTTCCGCCTGAAGGACAAGCGGCCCTTCGTGAAGGGGCGCTGCCAGCAGTGTCGCTGGCTCGACATCTGCAACGGCAACTTCCGCGTGCGCAGCGAGGCCGCCACGGGCGATCTGTGGGGCTCCGACCCGGCATGCTACCTGACCGACGAGGAGATCGGCGTCGCGTAAGCGCGCCGGAGAGGAGCGACGACCATGGGATTTCCCGCTTACCGTCCGCGCCGCATGCGTGCGAACCCCGCGGTGCGCGCGTTCGTGCGCGAGACGCGCGTGGAACCGGGCGATCTGGTATACCCGGTGTTCGTGAAGCCGGGGGCCGGCGTGCGCGACGAGGTGGCGTCCATGCCGGGCGTGTTCCAGCTTTCGATCGACCAGCTGGCGGCCGAGGTGGACGAGCTTCGAAGCTGTCGCGTGAACTCGCTCATGCTGTTCGGCCTTCCTGCGCGCAAGGACGAGCGGGGCAGCGAAGCTTACGACGACCGCGGCGTGGTGCAGCAGGCCGTGCGCGCCATCAAGGAACACGCGCCCGACTTCCACGTGATCACCGACGTGTGCTTGTGCGAGTACACGAGCCACGGCCATTGCGGCGTGCTCGACGAGCGCGGGGGCGTGGACAACGACGAGACGCTCGGGCTCCTGGCGGCCGAGGCGGTGAGCCATGCGCGCGCCGGAGCCGACATGGTGGCCCCGTCCGACATGATGGACGGGCGCGTGGGCGCGCTGCGCTCGGCGCTCGACGAGGCGGGCTTTTCGCACGTGCCCATCATGGCGTATGCGGCGAAGTACGCGTCGGGCTACTACGGGCCGTTCCGCGATGCGGCCGATTCGGCGCCGGCGTTCGGCGACCGCTCGGCGTACCAGATGGATCCCGCGAACAGCGACGAGGCGCTGCGCGAGGTGCGCCTCGACATCGAGGAGGGGGCCGACCTTGTCATCGTGAAGCCGGCGCTATCCTATCTGGACGTGGTGCGGCGCGTGAAGGACGCCTTCGCGTTTCCCACCGTGGCCTACAACGTGTCGGGCGAGTACGCCATGGTGAAGGCCGCCGCCGCGCAAGGGTGGATCGACGAGCGCCGCGTGGTGCTGGAGACGCTGCTTTCCATGAAGCGCGCCGGCGCCGACGCAATCATCACCTACCATGCGAAGGACGCTGCGCGCTGGATCATCGGAGGCCGTCATGGCCGCTGAGGCGCGCGGCACGCTGGGCGTCCACCTCGATTCGCCCGTCGCCCGCCGCGTGCTCACGCGCGTGCAGCAGGAGCTTCCCGTGCGCGAGCGCCCCTACGCGGCGCTGGGGGATGCGTGCGGCACGTCGGAGGAGCAGGCGTTCGCCGCGGTGGAGGCTGCGCGCACGGCCGACATCGTCCGACGCATCGGCGCCAGCTTCGAATCGTCGCGCATCGGCTACGCATCCACGCTCGTCGCGCTTGCCGTGGAACCCGGCGACCTCGACCGGGTGGCCGCGCTCGTGGGCGCGCATCCGGGCATCACGCACAACTACGAGCGCGACGACCGCTACAACCTGTGGTTCACGCTCATCGCGCGGGGCGCGGAGGCGCGCGACGCGGAGCTTGCGCGCATCGTGGCGCAGACGGGATGCGACGACGTGCTGGCGCTGCCGGCCATCCGCCTGTTCAAGATAAAGGTCGCCTTCGACGTGCGCGAAGGAGCTGGAACCGACGAGGCGTCCGCCGCTGCTCCTTCGTCGCTTCGCGCTCCCCTCGAGCCGGCGCGCGTCGTCGCAGAGCCGCTCGACGATGCCGATCGGGCGCTCGTGCGCGCGCTGCAAGGCGATCTGGGCGGCACGCTGCGCCCCTTCGCGCGCGCGGCCGAGGTCGCTTCCTCGTATGCGGGCACTGCGTTGAACGAGCGATGGGCCTCCGATCGCACGCGCGCGTTGCTGGAAGCCGGGGCTGTCCGGCGCTTCGGCGCGATGGTCCGGCACCGCCGCATGGGGTTCTCGAGCAACGCCATGGGGGTGTGGAACGTGCCGGACGAGCAAGTGCTGGCCGCGGGCACCGTTTTGGCGGCCCCGGCCGAGGTGAGCCATTGCTATGAGCGGCCGCGTTCGCAGACGTGGCCCTACAACTTGTACACGATGATCCACGGCCGCGACCGCGACGCCTGCGAGCGGACGGCCGCCCGGCTCCACGACGACTTGTCGAGGGCCGGCATCGACGTGCTGCCCGCGCGCCTGCTGCTGTCCACTCGGGAGTTCAAGAAGACGTCCATGCGCTACTTCGAGGAGGAACGATGACGAAGACCATCATGCGGCGCGAGCGTTCGGCCGCGCTGTTCGCCGAGGCGCGGCTGCGCATCCCCGGCGGGGTGAACTCGCCGGTGCGCGCGTGCGCGAACGTCGGGTGCGACCCGGTGTTCTACGAGCGCGCCGAGGGCAGCCGCGTCGTCGACGTGGACGGCAACGAGTACGTCGACTTCATCGGCTCATGGGGGCCGATGATCCTCGGGCATCGCCCGCCCGCGGTTCTCGAGGCGGTGCGCGCCCAGATGGAGCGCGGGCTGTCGTTCGGCGCGCCCTGCGAAGCCGAGGTGCGCCTGGCCGAGCGCATATGCGCGCTCGTGCCGTGCGCCGAGATGGCGCGCATGGTGTCGTCGGGCACCGAGGCCACGATGAGCGCGGTGCGTCTTGCGCGCGGTTTCACGGGACGCTCGCTCGTCGTCAAGTTCGACGGGTGCTACCATGGCCACTCCGACGCGCTTCTGGCGAACGCGGGCAGCGGTGTGGCCACGCTCGGCATCCCGGGTACGCCGGGGGTGACCGAGGGGGCCGCGCGCGACACGCTCGTCGCGCCCTACAACGACCTCGAAGCTCTCGAGCGCATCCTCTCCGCGCACGAGGGCCGCGTGGCCGCCGTCATCGTGGAGCCCGTCGCGGGCAACATGGGCGTCGTGCCGCCCGCCCCCGGCTTCTTGGAGGGGTTGCGCGCGCAGTGCGACCAGGCGGGCGCGCTCCTTATCTTCGACGAGGTCATCAGCGGGTTCCGCGCGGCGCTCGGCGGCGCGCAGGAGCGTTACGGCGTGATGCCCGATGTGTGCACGCTCGGCAAGATCGTCGGCGGCGGTTTTCCCGTGGGCTGCTTGGCCGGGCGCGCGGAGGTGATGAGCGCGCTCGCTCCGCTGGGGCCGGTGTACCAGGCGGGCACGCTTTCGGGCAACCCCGTGGCCATGGAGGCTGGCCTTGCCACGCTTTCCCAGCTCGAATGGCCGGGCGTGTACGAGCGGCTCGAAGCCGGGGGCGCGCGGCTTCAGGCGGGCCTCGAGCGCGCGGTCGCGAACGCGCAGGCGCCGTGCACGGTGAACCGCGCAGGGTCGCTGGCCACGCTGTTCTTCTCGCCGGATCCCGTGCGCGACTACGCGGGGGCGAAGGCGTGCGATACCGAGGCGTTCGCCCGCTATTTCGCCGGCATGCTCGAGCGGGGATTCCTTATCGCGCCGAGCCAGTTCGAAGGGCTGTTCCTCTCGCTCGCCCACACCGACGACGAGATCGACGCGTTCGTCTGCGCGGCCGGTGACGTGCTGTCCGAACTGTACGGGACGCCCGGCTCCTGACCATCCCGGAAGGTCGCCCGCCGCGTGCGGATCCGGCCTTTTTCGCGATACGCCCCCATCGTCTAGCGGCCAAGGACGCCGGCTCTTCAAGCCGGAAACGGAGATTCGAATCCTCCTGGGGGCACCAGCCTCGCACCGTCCCGGGCAACGCGCCCGGGGCTTTCGCATGCGCACTTCGCCGCGTACCGCCGTTGCCGTGGAAAAACCGTCGTCTACGCGTCGTCCGCGCCGCTTATGCGCACGGAAGGCTATACTGGTCGCGTACCTTTTCATACCGGGGAGCTTGCAGCCGCATCGCGGCCGGACAGGCTGAGAGGAAGCGCCGATTCACGCTTCGACCCGAGGAACCTGACATGGGTAATGCCAACGAAGGGAGTTCTATGACGCAGATCGACGCGGCACGCGCCGGCACCATCACCCGCGAAATGGCCATCGTGGCCGAGAAGGAGGGGCGCGACCCCGAGTTCATCCGCGAGGGGGTTGCGGCCGGGCGCATCGCCATCCCCGCCAACATCCACCATACCAGCTTGTCGCCCGAAGGCGTGGGCGGCGGCCTGCGCACGAAGGTGAACGTGAACCTGGGCATTTCGGGCGACGTCGCCGACGAGGCCGAGGAATGGAAGAAGGTGGACGTGGCGCTGGAGCTGGGCGCCGAGGCCATCATGGACTTGTCGAACACCGGCAAGACGCACGCGTTCCGCAGCGCGCTCATCGAGAAGTCGCCGGCCATGATCGGCACCGTGCCCATGTACGACGCCATCGGCTATCTGGAGAAGCCGCTGATCACCATCACGGTGGAGGACTTCCTCGACGTGGTCCGCGCGCATGCAGAGGACGGCGTGGACTTCGTCACCATCCACGCGGGCATGAATCGGCGCACCATCGAGTCGTTTCGCGAGACGGGCCGCCTCACGAACATCGTGAGCCGCGGCGGGTCGCTCATCTTCGCATGGATGGAGGCCACCGGCAACGAGAACCCCTTCTACGAGTTCTACGACGAGGTGCTGGCCATCCTGCACGAGCACGACGTGACCATCAGCCTGGGCGATGCCATGCGGCCCGGCTCCTCGTACGACGCCACCGACGCGGGGCAGATCGCCGAGCTCATCGAGATCGGCAAGCTCACGAAGCGCGCATGGGACGCGGGCGTGCAGGTGATGGTGGAAGGCCCCGGGCATATGGCGCTCGATGAGATCGCCGCCAACATGAAGCTGGAAAAGCGGCTGTGCCACGACGCGCCCTTCTACGTGCTGGGGCCGCTGGTCACCGACATCGCGCCGGGCTACGACCATATCACGGCCGCCATCGGGGGCGCGGTTGCCGCGGCTTCGGGCGCCGACTTCCTCTGCTACGTCACGCCGGCCGAGCATCTGCGCCTGCCCGACGCCGCCGACGTGCGCGAGGGCCTCGTGGCCACGAAGATCGCCGCGCATGCGGCCGACATCGCGCGCGGGGTGCCCGGAGCGCGCGACCGCGACAACCGCATGAGCGACGCTCGGCGCCGCGTGGACTGGGAGGGCATGTTCGCCGAGGCGCTCGATCCGGTCAAGGCGCGCCGCTACTTCGAGAGCGCTCCGCCCTCGACCGACGGCACCTGCACCATGTGCGGCGAGATGTGCGCCATGCGAACCGTGAACACCATCATGGACGGCCTGACGGTCGATCTCGGGAAGGAGTAGCCTATGGAACCGTTCGCTTTGAAGAGGGCCTTGGACAACGTGCGGGCGACGACGCCGCTCGTGCATAACATCACAAACTACGTGACGGTGAACGACTGCGCGAACGCGCTGCTGGCCATCGGCGCAAGCCCCATCATGAGCGACGAGCCCGCCGACGTGTTCGACATCACGTCCATCTGCGGCGGCCTCACGCTGAACATCGGCACGCTCAACGAGCGCTCCATCCAGGGCATGTTCGCGGCCGGCGAGCGTGCGAGCGAGCTGGGCCATCCCATCGTGCTCGACCCGGTGGGCGCCGGGGCGTCGGTTCTGCGCACGCGCACGGCTTCCGACCTGCTGGACAAGCTGGCCGTGTCCGTCGTGCGCGGAAACATGTCGGAGGCGAAGGCGCTCGCAGGCGGCGCGGCGGCCACGCGCGGCGTGGACGTGTGCCCCGGCGATGCGGTCACTGAGGACAACCTGGCGGCCGGCGCGGCGTTCGCGCGCGACTTCGCCGCGAAGACGGGCGCCGTCGTGGCCGTCACGGGCGCCATCGACATCGTGGCCGACGCCGAGCGCGCCTACGCCGTTCGCAACGGCAGTCCCCTCATGGGCCGCATCACGGGCGCGGGCTGCATGCTGTCGTGCGTGTGCGCGGCGTTCGCGACGGCGAACCCCGATGCGCTGCTCGACGCCACGGTGGCCGCCGTCGTCGGCATGGGGCTGGCAGGCCAGATCGCCCAAGGCCGCATGGGCGGCTACGACGGCAACGGGTCGTTCCGCACGTACCTGCTGGACGCCCTGTACAACCTCGACGGCGATGCCCTGGAAGCGGGCGCGCGGGTCGAAGAGCTAGCATGAGGAGGAGCGCATGTACCCGAGGGAGAACCTGCGCCGGGCGATGGCGCTGTACGCGGTCACCGATCGCGCGTGGCTGGGCGAGCGCACGCTTTCCGCGTGCGTCGAAGAGGCGCTTGCGGGCGGTGTGACGTTCGTGCAGCTGCGCGAGAAGGACGCTCCCCAGGCCGAGGTGGTGCTGCGCGCCCGGGCGCTCGCGCCGCTCTGCCGCGAGGCGGGCGTGCCGTTCGTGGTGGACGACGACGTGGAGGCGGCTCGCATCGCGGGCGTCGACGGCGTGCACGTGGGGCAGGATGACGCCGCATGCGTCGAGGCGCGCGAGAAGCTGGGGCCCGACGCCATCGTGGGCGTGTCGGTGCAGACGGTGGAGCAGGCGTTGGTCGCCCAGGCCGACGGCGCAGACTACTTGGGCGTAGGAGCCGTGTTCGGCACGCCCACGAAGCCCGATGCCGCCGACGTGGGGACGGACGGCCTTGCCGCCATCTGCGCCGCCGTCGATATTCCCGTGGTGGCCATCGGCGGCCTGAACGAGCGTACGATCCCCGAGCTCGCGGGGACGGGAGCCGACGGCGCGGCGGTGGTGTCGGCCATCTTCGCGGCTGAGGATATCGAGGAAGAGACGCGTCGTTTGCGGGCGGCGGTGCAAGCAGCGCTCGGCGCATAGCCGACGCTCGCCGATAGAAAGGAAAGCGCTATGGAAGCAGTGCTCAGCATCGCGGGTTCGGATTCCAGCGGCGGCGCGGGAATCCAGGCCGATATCAAGACCATCGCCGCGCACCGCCTGTTCGCCGAGACGGCGATCACGGCGCTCACCGCGCAGAACACGCTGGGCGTGACGGGCGTGCTCGACGTCGATCCGGCGTTCGTCGCGAAGCAGATCGACGCCGTGTTCGAGGATATCCGGCCTGCCGCCGTGAAGGTGGGCATGGTGTCGTCGGCCGCCATCATCGAAGCCGTCGCCGACGCGCTCGAGCGCCACGCAGCCGCCAATATCGTGGTCGATCCCGTCATGGTGGCCACGAGCGGCGCCCGCCTCATCGGCGACGATGCGATCGAGGCTTTGAAGGAGCGCCTGCTGCCGCTCGCGGACGTGGTCACGCCGAACATGCCGGAGGCTGCGGTGCTGTGCGGGTTCGAGGTTGTAGACGAGACGTCGATGGAACGCGCCGCGCTGCGCCTTGCCGAGGCGGGGACGGGCGCTGCCCTCGTGAAGGGCGGTCATCGCCATGATCGCGCCGACGACGTGCTGGTCACGGCGGAGGGCGATGTCGTGTGGCTGCGCGCGCCGCGCGTCGACACCGAGAACGCCCACGGCACGGGCTGCACGCTCTCGTCCGCCATCGCCTGCGGGCTTGCGCAAGGCCGCTCGGTGGAGGAGGCGGTGCGCTCTGCGAAAGGCTACGTCCACGGAGCTCTTTCCGCCGGCCTCAACCTGGGAAAGGGAAGCGGCCCCCTCGACCACATGTGGGAGTATTAGGTTCCGGCGGCCTTCCGGCCGCCGGAACATGCCGATGCTGCGGCCGCCCATGGCACCCGATCTCGCGGCGATGCCGAGGGCTCGCGTACCGAGGTACGCTTCACCCTCGCCATCCCCACGATCTCGGGCACCATGGCCGCCCTCGCTGACTTACTACGCCGACCTGCGCGCCCGTTTCGCGCTTAGCGCGAAGCTCCGATCCGTCACCGCTCGAACACGCACGTCCCGCCCATGAAGGTGGCCAGCACCTTCGTCTTCTGGATGTCGTCGGCGTCGCAGGCCAGCAGATTGCGGTCGAGCACGGCGATGTCGGCCAGCTTGCCCGCTTCCAGCGTGCCCAGCTCGCTGCGACGTCCTGCCGACGCGGCGCTGCCCTGCGTATAGGCGCGCAGGGCTTCAGCCATGCCGATGCGCTCGTCGGGCAGCCATCCGCCTGTCGGCTCGTGGGTGCCCGGGTCCTGCCGCGTTACCGCGCTGTACAGCACGTCCATCGAGTTCACACCTACCACGGGCGAGTCCGTGCCGAACGCCAGCACCGTGTTGTCGTCCAGCAGCGTGCGGAAGGGCCACATGTACGGAACGCGTTCGGGCCCCAGGTCGCGCTCGGGGCCGCCGGGATCCAGCGTCATGTGAGGAGGCTGCACGGCGGCCACCACCTGCAGATCGGCCAGCCGCTTCATATCCCCGGGCAGGAAGTTCTCCAGGTGCTCCAGGCAGTTTCGCCGCCCCTCCGGCAGCGGTCCGAATTTCGCGCGCGCCTCTTCGAAGATGTCGAGCGCCGCATGGATGGCCGCATCGCCGATGGCGTGGATGCGCACGGGGAGGCCCTGCTCGGCTGCGGCAAGCACGTAGCGTCGCATGATCTCGGGATCCACCGTGGGTCGGCCGCAATCGCCTTCGACGTGCGCGTTCGCGTACGGTTCGGTCACCCAGGCGGTATGCTGGCTCGACACGCCGTCGAAGAACTGCTTGAAACCGGGTGCCTGCAGGCACGGACCCGTGTAGCGCGCACGCATGTCCTCGAAGCGGCTCATGTCGTCGAGCAAGGTGGGGAAGAGGTGCACGCGCGCGGTCAGCTCGCCGCGCTCCAGCAGGGATGCGTGCACGTCGTCCCGGATGAAGTCGAGCCCCGGATGGGCCATGAGCGACATGTCGCATACGCTGGTCACGCCGTTCTCGGCCAGCCGCGCGAAGAAGCCGCGGTAAGCGTCGGCCACCTCCTCGTCGGTGAACGACCCCATGATCTGCGGCATCAACTCCATGGCGGCCGCCTCGCGCACGATGCCGGTCAGCTCGCCTGTCTCGTCGCGGTCGTAGGAGCCGCCTGCCGGCGGCACGCTGTCGCGCGTGAGCCCCAGCTCGTCGAGCGCGGCCGAGTTCAGCCACAGCGTGTGCGCGTCTCCCGAGTACAGCGCCACGGGACGCGTGGGGAACGCTTCGTCCAGCGAGCGCTTCGACGGCAGCACTGGCGGGTTCCAGCGGTATTCGCGCCATCCTTGTGCTAGAAGCCAGCCGTTCGGCCGGTCTTTCGCGAACGCTTGCATGCGCGCCACGCAGTCGGTCTCGCTTTCGCCCAGAAACATGGTCGCCAAGGGCGAGGAATACACGGCCGAATGGAAGAAGTGCAGGTGCGAGTCGTGAAATCCCGGAACCACGAGCGCGTCCCCGAAGTCGCGCACCTCGGGCGCGCCCCCGCCTGCGTTCGCCTCGAGCGCGAAGGCGCGCACGTCCTCGCGCGATCCGACGGCGACGATACGATCGCCCGCGACGGCGATGGCCGCAGGTCGGGCGACGTCGCCGACTCCTGTGAACACGTTTCGGCTCTCGATGATCAGATCGATGCGCATGTGATGCTCCCTTCTAACGCGGCTGCGGCGCTACGGCAGCTCGAAACGGTACTCGTCGCCGCAGATGGTTTGCTTGATCTTGCCTTCGCACACGAGGTGCACGAGGTGGGCCATCGTCTCGCCCATCGAGAAGAACTTCTGGTCGAGCGGCCATTCGTTCCAATTCTCGTAGCGCCACTTGGCATGCGACGATATCGATACGATGTCGTCGTGGCCGGCGGCCACGAGGTCGTACAGTTCCTGGAGGCGCTCCCCATGATGCGCTATCAGGAACATGACGCGTTCGCGCAGTCCGGTGTAGGGCGTTCCGTGAGCCGGAAGCACCAGATCGACGTCGTACGAGTACATCTTCCCCAAGCTCTCCAAGAACTCCTCGAGGGCGTTGTACGCGGGGAACCACGACGAAACCGACGGCGTTATGCGCTCCAGCACGTGGTCGCCGATGATCATGAGCTTGCGGTCGGGCTCGTACAGGCAGATATGCCACGGATCGTGTCCTGGCGTTTCGATCACCTCGAACGAGAAACTTCCGGCGCGCAGCACGTCGCCCTCGTGCAGGTAGATGAGATCGGGCTTGCACGTCAGCGGCAGCAGCTCGGCCGATATGTGCAGGCGATGCTTGCCCTTGCGGAACACGAGTCCGCTTTGCTGCGGCGTCGCCGCCTTGCGCAGCAGGGGGCCGAACACGTTCGCTTGCATCTGCATGAGATTCTCCACCTCTTTGAACGAGTGGAGGTTCGCATACACGCGCATACCGTCGCGGTAGATCCGATCGAGATTGCCCGTATGGTCGGGATGAGAATGCGTCAGGACGATCTCGACGGTGTCCCAGGTTCGCCCGAGGGATTCCAACGCCTTGTCAAGCGCCTTCTCGCATGCCGGGTGGTTGAAGCCAACGTCGATGATCGTAGTCGTCTCGTCACCAAGGACGATGTAGGAGTTCAGCGCCTGCAGGGGGTTATGGGGAAGCGGCACGCGCACGCGGTAGAGCCTGGGGCAGATCAGCAGGGGCTCGCCGAACGGCAGTTCCGCAGGGGCGCCAGCTGGCGGGGTCTCGGGTGCGCGGTTCTGTTCTTGCTCCATGAGGTTTCCTTTTCTCTTCGTTCGCCGCCATTGTACGACAGCATGCGCGGCCGGCGGTAGAAGGCTTTAGGCGAGAAGGGCGTAAGGCACCGTAATTCCGCAAGATGGCACATTTTGGCACACGAAAGACGATCGAAAAGAAAAAGGCCAGGAGCTTGTGCGCTTCTGGCCTACAATTTATTGGTAGCTCCGACCGGATTCGAACCGGCGACCTCCGCCTTGAGAGGGCGGCGTCCTAAACCGCTAGACGACGGAGCCACATAGTGCGCTGTGCAGTATACCGTAAAAATGGCTGGGGTGGAAGGAGTCGAACCCTCACATACGGTACCAGAAACCGCTGTCCTGCCATTAGACGACACCCCATCGGCTAACCGATGTGCTCCTGTTGTTTTAAACAACAGTCGCAAGCGCGAGTTGGTATATTACGGGGTATGCGGCGCTTCGTCAAGCCTTATCGGCAAATTATTTTGGAAAAGTTGACGAATTGGATGGTCGGACAGGACGCAAGCGTGCGATTTTCCGGCGTTTACCAGGTGTTTATCCGTTCAAACCGTCTTCGTAGCCCACGGTCACGTGCATGGCGTCGCAGAAGGGCTTGTTGCGCGACGCGCCGCAGCGGCACAGCGCATAGCGGTTGCGCAGCTCGTACTCGGTGCCGTCCGCGCCGACGAGCGGGATGCCGCCGCGCACGTACAAAGGGCCGCTCACGCCTTCCTCGGGGTCTTCGAGCAGGGCGATGGAGGGGCCGAGCTCCGGCTCGTACATCGCTCCGGTCTCCGAATCGACGTGCACGAGCCTTCCGGCTGGGCAGTCGGTGGACTCCTGGACAGCCTCGCGCTTCAGGCGCTCGTCGCCGGACAGCTCGGTGAGCGTCCATACGTCGCCGTCCTCGCGGTGGCAGAAGCGGGCGAACGCGCAACGGTTGTCATCGTACAGCGTCACCCCGGGGCCAGGGTAGATGTCGGCGCGCTCCTCGAACGACGCGCGCGACGCGGTTTCCGCGCCGTGGAAGCCGGCGGCAACGTGCGAGCCGTCGCAGAACGGCGGTGTGCTCGTCTGCCCGCAGCGGCACAGCGCGTAGGTTTCCTGGTGGGGAAAGGCGCGCGCCGTGCGGTACTCGCGATGGC